>Ga0316207_10000881_pt1 | contig 41836 bp, 39 predicted proteins | sample 6weekpyrite_MG_FD_204943 | JGI IMG/M metagenome (GOLD analysis project Ga0316207, IMG submission 204943) | Microbial mat bacterial communities from mineral coupon in-situ incubated in ocean water Damariscotta River, Maine, United States -... | ecosystem: Environmental > Aquatic > Marine >... | reverse complement strand
AAGGTGCGGTGATTGAGAAGGGTTGTCAAATTGGAAGCCACTGTTTTATTGGTGAAAATGTTAGTTTAAAAGAAGATGTTAAATTACATAATAATGTTTCGATTTTAAAAAACTGTAAAGTTGGTGACAGAACTATTATTCACCCTGGCGCAGTTATAGGTGCCGATGGATTTGGCAACGCCAATGATCAGGGCAAGTGGGTAAAAATTCCACAGTTAGGTGCAGTCATAATTGGAACTGATGTAGAGATTGGTGCAAATACAACTATAGACTGTGGCGCAATTGAAAATACGGTTATTGGTAATGGAGTGCGTCTGGATAACTTAATCCAGATTGCTCACAATGTTGAGATTGGTGATCATACTGCAATTGCAGCAATGACGGCAGTTGCTGGTAGCACAATCATTGGTCAATATTGTATGATAGGGGGTACTGTAGCGATATCAGGGCATTTAACCATTGCCGATCATGTCACATTAACTGGTCGGACAACCGTATTGCAATCAATAAAAGAATCAGGTGTTTATTCATCCTGTGCACCATTGGTTGAAAACAGTAAATGGCATAAAAATTATATGCAAATGAAGAAAATCGACGATTTAGCTAAGCGCGTTAAACAGTTAGAAAAGCTAAATTCATCATCGAATAAAAAGTAAGTAAGGGGTAGTCGTTTGGAACAACTTGATATTTATGAAATTCTGGAACATTTACCGCACCGGTATCCTTTTTTACTGATAGACCGGGTGACAGAATGTATTCCTGGTGAAACACTGATAGGTTATAAAAATGTTTCATACAATGAACCTTATTTTACCGGACATTTTCCACAGCGCCCGGTTATGCCTGGTGTTCTTATTCTGGAAGCACTTGCACAAGCAACTGGGATCCTTGCGTTTCGTACATTAGGACGAGTTCCTGATGAAAACTCATTGTATTACTTTGTTGGTGTTGATAAAGCACGGTTTAAGCAACCAGTAGAACCAGGCGATCAACTTCAGTTAAGCGTTAAATTTATAAAAGAAAAACGCGGAATCTGGAAATTTGAAGGTGTTGCTTCAGTAGATGGTGATGTTGTTTGTTCTGCTGAACTTATGTGTGCAGAACGGGAAATTGGATGACAATTGATTCAACTGCAATTATCGATAGTAAGGCTTCGATTGATGCAGATGTCACTATTGGCCCATACTCAGTCGTAGGACCACATGTAACAATTGAAGCCGGTTCAAAAATTGGGCCGCATGTTGTTATAAATGGTCCAACACATATCGGAAAAAATAACACAATTTTCCAGTTCGCCTCTATCGGTGAAGTTCCTCAAGATAAAAAATTTCATGGTGAAGAGTCCAAGCTTATTATCGGTGACGGTAATACCATCCGTGAATTTGTTACCATCAATCGTGGAACTGCAGATGGTGGTGGTACGACTAAGATTGGTAATGATAACTGGTTAATGGCGTATATCCATGTTGCGCACGATTGCCAGGTTGGAAACAATACTATTTTTTCAAACGGTGCTTCTCTGGCAGGGCATGCGATTGTAGATGATCACGCTATTTTAGGTGGTTTTACTTTGGTACATCAGTTCTGTCATATTGGTACCCATGCTTTTTGTGGAATGGGGAGTGCCATTAGCAAAGATGTGCCACCTTATATAATGGTTAATGGAAATCCTGCGCATCCCCATGGTATTAATTCTGAAGGTTTAAAACGTAATGGCTTTAGCAAAGAGGCTATTAAAGCAATAAAAGAAGCTTATAAAACAATTTATCGTTTAGGTTTTACAGTTGAAACCGCAAAGGCGAAACTGGAAGAGATAGCAGTATCTCAGAGTGAAGTAAAACCGCTCATTGACTTTATTGATAATTCACAACGCGGTATCGTTCGTTAATTATCTGTTAACCCAAGCATCTCAAGTGTTAAATCGCTAATGCTTATATCTGCCGGGGTATCAATAAGAATTTGATGTATCAAACCCAGAGCCTTTCTGGTTTCTTTAGCTTTTTCTTTGTTTGTTAGTAGTTCTGATAAGTGTCTGAAAATATTTTCAGGAGTTGCCTGTTGTTGTATTAATTCCTGAGCAATTTGTTTGCCTGCAACAATATTGCACAAGCCAATATACGGTATCTTAATCATTCGTTTAACAATTAAGTAGGTAAGCCAGGAAACCTTGTTAATTATAATCAATGGCGTACCAATAAGTGCAATTTCAAGTGTTACTGTGCCAGATACCGTAACAATTGCATCGCAAGCATTCATTACATTAAAGCTGTCATCTTTTATAACGTGTATATTCAAATTATTATTTGAAATGAATGGCGTAATATTTTCTTCTGTTAAAGTCGAAGCCAGGGGAAGTAAAAATTCAACATTTGGAAAATCTTGTTTTAAGCGTTCTGCTGATTTAATAATAATAGGTAGCAGTCGTTTTATTTCACTTTTTCGGCTACCGGGAAACAAGCCGATCACCTTGTTATCTGGATTAATTCCAAGGTTCTGTAAAAAAGTATCTTTATCTACACTGGCTTTGACATTGTGGCTGAGAGGGTGTCCTACATAGCGAGCCGGAACATCGTGTTGTAAATAAAATTCTTTTTCAAAATTAAAGATTACCGCCATCACATCAACGCAATCTCTGATTTTATTAACGCGCCCCTGACGCCACGCCCAAACCTGTGGGCTAATATAGAATAAAACTTTTACGCCTAATCCTTTGGCATACTCGGCCAGTTTTAAATTAAATTCGGCATAGTCGATTAGCAGGAGTAAATCAGGAGGTGTATCCTTAATTTGTTGTTTAAGTTTATCGAGCGCGGCAAAAATGACTTTACGATGTGCGATGACTTCCCATAGGCCAACAACGGCCAGATCAGCTGCATCGACCTTAATATCAACACCGGCAGCACGCATATCTGTACCACCAACGCCGTAAAAATTAACAGACGGGTTTTTTTCTTTAACTGCATTAACAAGTCTTGCTCCATGCGCATCGCCGGAAGCTTCACCTGCAACAATTAGAACGCTCTTCATAAAAGTCTAAAAGACGCTGTTAATTGTATCTATAATAGTATGCTGAATATCTTCAGGCATCTCAGGGTAAACAGGGAATGACAGACACTGAGAACAAACAGCTTCAGTTATAGGTAACTTAGTATCTTTGTAGTTATCTTTAAAGACATCTTGCTGGTGCAGTGGAATGGGGTAATATACGGCTGAAGCAATTTCTTTTTTAGATAGTGCGGCCTGAATAGCATCGCGATTATCACTTAAAACTGTATATTGATGATAAACATGGTTACCAATTTTATCTTCAAATGGTGTCATGATTGAATCATGTAATGCATTTGAGTAATTCTGTGCAACACGATATCGACCAGCATTAAACTCATTAATATGCTTTAATTTAACACGCAGGATTGCTGCCTGTATTTCATCTAAGCGGCTATTATAACCAATAACGTGATGATGATAGCGTTCAAAGCTACCGTGATTTCTAAGCGCAATAAGTTGTTTAAGAATTTCATCATCATTAGTTGTTACTAATCCACCATCACCAAAGCAGCCTAAATTTTTACTGGGGAAAAAACTATGGCATCCAGCTTCTGCAAAGGTGCTTGTGGTTTTGTCACCAATTTTCGCACCAAAAGACTGTGCGCAATCTTCAATTACTTTAAGGTTATGTTTTTTTGCGATTTCCATAATGGCTGGCATGTTGGCTGGTTGACCAAAAATATGGACAGGAATGATCGCTTTAGTGTTTTCAGTAATTGCAGCTTCAATTAAAGATGGATCAATATTAAACGTTTTAGAGTCAATATCAACAAACACTGGTTTAGCACCGACATAACAAATTGCTTCGGCTGTTGCAATAAATGTGAATGCGCTGGTAATGACTTCATCACCTTGCTTGATACCCGCTGCAGCAAGAGCCAGATGTAATGCATCCGTTCCAGAAGCGCAGCCAACAGCATGTTTAGCGCCTAAATACTCAGCAGCTTCTTTTTCAAAGTTCTGTACATTTGGGCCAAGAATATATTGCGTGTTTGCAACTGCATTTAATACGACAGAATCAATTTCTTCTTTTAAAGAAGCGTATTGAGTTTTTAAATCGACCATAGGGATCATAAGTAATAAACCTTAATATTATTTACAAAGTAATTCGGTAATTTTGTTTGCTGTTTCAAGTGCACGTAAACCATCTTCACCTGATACAACAGGAATGCCGTCGGTTTGAATTGTATTAATGAACGATTCAATTTCAGCAAGCAAGGCATCACCTTGTTCAAAAGACTGTTTACCTGATTCAATGTCAGCAACACCTGGAAACATCTCTTTATCTTTACTTTTGGTGTAAGTGGTTAATGTTTTATTTTGAAAGTCCAGATTAATATAAGTATCGTGTTGAAAAATTCTCATCACACGTTCGCTTTTTAAACTGGCACGACTCGCGGTAACGTTGGCGACACAACCATTTTCAAATTCGAGTCGCGCGTTGGCTATATCGATATCATTCGATAGTGCTTTAACCCCATTCGCAGAAATAGAGCTGACTTTGGAACCAACAATATCAAGAATAATATCGATATCATGGATCATTAAATCAAGAATAACACTTACATCTGCTCCACGTGGGTTATACGGAGCAACACGATGTGATTCGATAAACAATGGTTTATCCAAAGATTCGTTAAGAGCAAGCATGGCTGGATTAAATCTTTCCAGGTGACCTACCTGTAATTTGCGATTGTTAGCTTGTGCTATATCAACCAGTTGCTGAGCTTGCTCTAATGTAGAAGTAATAGGTTTTTCAACTAGAACATCACTGCCATTTTCAAGAAAGTCTCTTGCAACATTAAAGTGTAGTTGGGTTGGCACCACAATACTAACAGCATCAACTTTGCCTAACAGACTTTTATAATCTGTTGTGTAATCACATTCCAGATCTTCCGCAATGAGTTTTGCGTTCTCTTCATCCTGATCACATACATAGACAAGGTCGCTGTGCTTAAGGGCATGATATTTTTGGGCATGAAACTTACCAAGGTAACCAACACCGATTACAGCCGTTTTTAGGGTTTTCATAAAAAGATATTCTTTAATGTTAAGTGATAAGATGGGGCGTTCATGTTAATGTATAAACTATTGTAACCTGATGAAAACGTAAGAGATATTATAGCGAGAATGGCATTTGAAAGACAGTAACCATCTTAACATTAATCAACATATGGTTGCAGGTGTTGATGAAGTTGGCAGGGGGCCTTTAGCCGGCCCGGTTGTTGCCGCGGCGGTAATTCTGGATCCTGATAACCCAGTTGAAGGTCTGATGGATTCCAAGAAGTTGACTGAAAAAAGACGCGAAAAACTTGCCCTTGAAATACAACAAAAAGCACTTTCATGGGCTTTAGGTCGGGCCGAAGTTGAGGAAATTGATCGAATTAATATTTTACAGGCCAGCCTGGTTGCAATGTCCAGAGCCGTTGACGGTTTAACAGCAAAACCCGTACAGGTGCTGGTTGATGGGAATAAGTGTCCTGATGTTCCGTTTCCAGTTGAGGCGATTGTAAAAGGGGACAGCCTGATCGAAGCGATCAGCGCAGCTTCGATAATTGCCAAAGTAGCTCGTGATAATGAAATGATTGAACTGGATGCGACATACCCAGGCTATGGTTTGGCCAAACACAAAGGTTATCCCACTGCTATGCATCGGCAGGCTTTGCTGGATTTGGGGGTAACGGAAATCCACCGTCGATCTTATAAACCAGTTCGGGATGCACTGGAACAACAAGATAGATAGGCTTAGTTTAGCTGTCAAAGCCACTATAAATCCGCATCTCTCCCATGCGACGGACTAGGATTCCTGCAAAAAATGGCTACCGAAGTAAAGCGTAATCCAGTAAGCTGAAAGCCTAAGCTGAAGTGTATGAATTCCTCATAATTCAGACTAATGATTTACTTTAATAAAATAATATATCTTATTGAAAAATATAATAATATCAGGTTTCTAGACTATCTAAGATGGCAAATCAGTTTGTTCACTTAAACGTACACACAGAGTACTCTTTATCGTGTGGAATGGTGCGCATTAAGCCTCTAGCTGTGATGGCAGTAGAGAAGCAAATGCCAGCGGTTGCGATTACCGATCAATCTAATCTTTTTGCGATGGTGAAGTTCTACCGTGCAACTATGGCCGCTGGTGTGAAGCCTATTATTGGGGTAGATGCCTGGGTTGAAGAAACCGAGCTTAAAATGGGCTATAGCAAGCTTATTTTACTGTGTAGGAATCAGGCTGGTTATAAAAATCTGACGAACCTTATCTCATTGTCATACCAGGAAGGCCAGATAAGAAATCGTCCTATTATCAAGCGTGAGTGGCTGGAAAAGCATGCAGAAGGTTTAATCGTGCTTTCTGGAGGGAAAGATGGGGATATTGGTCAGGCTATATTGTCTAACCGACCCGTTCTGGCTGAGCAAAGCATTCGCTATTATCAGAATCTTTTCCCGGACAATTTTTACCTTGAGTTGCATCGTACTGGCAGGGCAGGTGAAGAGGAATATTTACATGCTGCAGTTGATCTCGCACTTAAATTCGATTTACCTGTTGTAGCAACTAATGCCGTTCACTTTTTAGAGCAAAAAGATTTTGAACCGCACGAGGCACGCGTCTGTATTTCTGATGGGCGAGTTCTAGATGATCCTCGTCGTCCTAAGGATTACACCGATCAACAATATTTCCGTTCCGCGGAAGAAATGATCGAACTGTTTTCGGATTTGCCCGAGGCAATCGAAAATACAGTCGAAATTGCAAAACGTTGTAATGTTGAGTTTACTTTTGGTAAAAATTACCTGCCTGATTTCCCAGTTCCGGATGGGATGACCATTGATGAATACCTGATACAGGAATCACGCAAAGGATTAGATAAACGTCTTGAAAAAATCTTGCCGCCTGAAGGCGATGAGAAAATGGTAGAAGAGTATAAAGAACGTTTAGAAATTGAACTGGACGTTATTATCAAGATGGGTTTCCCAGGTTACTTTTTAATTGTTGCCGACTTTATTCGCTGGTCTAAGGAACATGGTATACCGGTTGGGCCTGGTCGTGGTTCAGGTGCGGGTTCTATTGTTGCTTATGCTTTAACGATTACCGATCTTGATCCTATCAAATACGAGTTGCTGTTCGAGCGCTTCTTAAACCCTGAACGTGTATCCATGCCTGATTTTGATATTGACTTCTGCATGGAAGGCCGTGATCGTGTTATTGATTATGTTGCACAATATTATGGTCGCGATAAGGTTTCTCAGATTATTACCTATGGTTCGATGGCAGCCAAAGCGGTTATACGAGATGTAGGACGTGTTATGGGACACCCTTATGGATTTGTTGATCGTATTGCAAAGTTAATACCGTTCGAAATTGGTATCACGCTTGATAAAGCCATGGCGCAAGAAGAAGCACTACAAGCTTTGTACGATGAAGATGAGCAAGTTGCCGAGCTAATGGATATGGCAAAGTCACTTGAAGGCATTTCTCGAAATGCGGGCAAACATGCGGGCGGGGTTGTTATTGCCCCAACAACCTTAACTGACTTTACACCACTGTATTGTGAACAGGGTAGTGAGAGTGTTGTAACACAATTCGATAAAGACGATGTTGAAGCAATTGGTCTGGTTAAGTTTGACTTTTTAGGTTTACGTACTTTAACCATTATTAACTGGGCAGTGTTAGCAGTTAATGAAAATAAAAAGAAAAACAATTTAGAGTCAATTGAAATAGATTTTATTCCGCTCGACGATGAAAAAACATTTGATTTATTAAAAGCAGCAGAAACCACGGCAGTATTCCAGTTGGAATCACGTGGTATGAAAGACTTAATCAAACGCTTACAGCCGGACAGTTTTGAAGACATCATTGCGTTGGTTGCATTGTTCAGACCCGGGCCTCTACAGTCAGGCATGGTGGATGATTTTATCAATCGTAAACACGGTCGAGCAGAAGTTGTTTATCCACATCCGGATCTTGAACCTATCTTAAGTCCAACCTATGGTGTAATTCTTTATCAAGAACAAGTAATGCAAATTGCACAGGTACTTGCAGGTTATAGCTTGGGTGGTGCAGATTTATTACGTCGCGCAATGGGTAAGAAAAAACCCGAAGAAATGGCCAAGCAACGTATTACTTTTACCGAAGGTGCGGTAGCGCGTGGTGTTGAAGAGAAGACCGCAACCTATATCTTTGACTTAATGGAAAAATTCGCAGGTTATGGTTTTAACAAATCACACTCTGCTGCTTATGCGCTTGTTTCATATCAAACTGCCTGGTTAAAGGCGCATTATCCGGCTGCATTTATGGCGGCCGTATTATCAGCTGATATGGATAACACTGATAAGGTGGTTACTTTAATCGATGAATGTTTAACAATGGAGTTAAAAGTTAATCCACCGAATGTCAATGAATGTCAGTTTCCTTTCGCTGCTCACGATGACAAAACCATTATCTATGGTTTAGGTGCAATTAAGGGTGTAGGTGAAGCCGCGATAGAAGATGTTATTCAGGCTAAACAGAAGGATGGGGAATACCAGAACTTGTTTGATTTTTGTCAACGTATCGACGGTAAAAAAGTTAATCGCCGTACATTAGATGCATTGATTATGGCCGGCGCACTTGATGTATTTAAACAAAATCGTGCAACCTTGCTTGCAAGCTTACCTAAAGCATTAAAGATTGCTGCACAGCATAGCTCTAATGTGGCAGTTGGGCAGAATGACATGTTTGGCGTGAGCCAGACTGTGAATGTCGATGATAATCAGTATGAAATTCAAAAAGACTGGAGTGATCAGCAACGACTTGCTTGTGAAAAGCAAACTTTAGGTTTGTATTTAACAGGTCATCCAATTGAACGTTATCTACCTGAATTAAAAGAAATTGTTACCGATAGAATTATTAATTTAAAACCTGCAAATAAAACGGTGCTTGCTGCCGGATTAATTATAGCTATGCGAGTCATTAATACGCGCCGAGGCAAGATGGCAATTCTTACTCTTGATGATCGAAGTGCGCGTATCGAGGTGGTTATGTTTAGTGATGGCTTTGAGCAATATGGGCACTTACTAGCAAAAGATAAGATTATTGTCGTTGAAGGTGAAGTTAGCAATGACGACTACAGCGGTGGTATAAGAATGAGCTGTAATAATTTATATAGTATTGAACAGGCCAGGGAACACTTTGCTAAACATATTCTTCTTAATATGGAAAATACACAGCTACACAATGGCATGATTAACGATCTAAAGAATATACTGCAACCCTTCCAGCAGGGAAGTTGTGAAATTGTAATTAGTTATACACAACCGCAAGCCACTGCACGACTTGGTTTGGGCGAGCAATGGCGTGTCCATCCTACTGATGAATTATTACATCGTCTTACCGAGATGAACGGTGAAGATAAGGTGCAAGTTGTATACGACTAGTATGCGCTAATTTAAAGCATGCTATACAATATTACTAGCTAGCTACATAATGTTTTAATCATATCAGTTACGCGCGCAGTGACATCTTTGAGTTTTTGTAAATCTTCGATAGGGTTAATTTTATTTAGGCCGAGGTTTTTAAATGCAGGGATATCACATAACGCCGGTCCTTTGATTTTTTCACCGCCGACAAGTGAGGAATGCATAAGGGCAACCTGTACTAGTCCAACATAATCAAAATTGTTTTCCGTTGACTGCCATTGCCAATCATAGGCATGGGCAGCAACATCACATAAGTCTTGAGCAAAACCCCAGTTTTTCAAAAGCATGTTCCCAACTTTACCTTTTAACGCTTCAATAACTGAGTCAAGATTTTCTTCCTGGTTAGATAAATCTGGATGACTGTCAGCTACAACCAGTAACGGGATAACACCAATATCGTGTAACAAACCGGCTAAAAATGCATGGTCACGGTTATAGCCCGTCATTCCTTTTGCTAATACATATGAAATGACAGCTATCCGCATGCTGTGTTCATAGTAATGTGCCATTTTGTTTTTTATTAAGTCAGATTCTGGGTTGAATAAATCTCTAAGTACAACGCTCACTACAATCGCATGAACAGCGTCCAGTCCTATTATTGTAATAGCCTTATTTAAGCTCGTTATATTTTTGTGTGCTCCAAAAATGGGACTGTTTGCAACATTTATTATTCGAGCGGTAACAACTGGATCAGATTGGATAATGCCTGATAACTTATTCATACTCAGATCTTCTTTTTCAAGTTCACTTTGAATGTGAAGCGCCATCTCAGGGAGACTTGGTAATGTGATTTTATCCTGTAGAAATTTATTCTCTATTTCAGCAATGAGTTGGTCATTTATGTTTTTAGGAATAGCATCATGCAAATCAGTTATATTAACTGTAGTATTACCACCATCCCATTCAACGGTTATATGTTTATCGTAGATGTCTTTTTCGATGAATAAAGCTTTGCATTCATTTTCACATTTAGCTTTATAGCCGGGTAAGCGTAATCGAAATACAGGATGCTGAGCACGAGGCGTTCCGGACTGAATGGTTTGCACATTATTTTCTGGGTCGGAAATTTCTAACGAGCCAGATAATAAGTAGATTATTTTAGACTCATACTCTTCATGACTTAGCGTTTCTCCATTTTTAAATCTGTGTATTTCTGAATGTGATGCTATATCTATAAGGCCAATATCACCTATTGAGATGAAGTCTACCATTGACAGTAATATTCGAACGCTAATCATATTAATATATAGTGTAGTATTTTATGTTTCTTCGTCCACTGTTGAAGTAAATGTTTTTTAAACTCGATGGATACGCTTGTGCTGCATAAAATAACCCTTGCTTAGATTTTATAGCGCTCCATTAAGTAACATAAACAGTCCTGTCGAATCACTTTCTCGTTTAAAGTTAACATGGCGGGCATCACCTGTTTTTTAATGCGAATGGCATTGCTGGTGTAATCAAATAACTCATCCCCAATATTTATGCCATCATTATTCCAGGCTTCGAGGTGAACTGGGTTATCACCACTGACTTTGCCAATTTTAGTGCCGGCATCTATTTCTTTAAAGTTCATATGATCAATATTTTTATCAAAACAGATCTGACAGTCGCCTCCATTAAAACTAAAGCTTGCTTGTTCTGGCACTTTTACAATGGCGATAGTATGGAATAGATCGATATCCTGCTTAGCAACTGGATGACTGGGTATGTCAGATAAGTGTAAAGCAGCATTAATAAATTCATAGGCATGTTCAACTGTTTTAGACTGACCGACCTGACCACACTCTACGGTTGTGGAAGGGCAAAGGTCAGCAAAAGCCTGTGATTGCACACCAATTGGGCGAGTAAAGTAAACAATAGTACGACTGAAAAGTCTCGCTAAATGGAAAAAATCGTTTTCGATTACATTGATGCATGCGTAATGTGGATTGAGACCAGTATTATTATGAATATCGATACTGGCAAATACATTGCGTTGTCGCATTTCTTCCTTAACCTGTTGCATCATGATTGTTTCTGGTGAGCTGACATATTCAGTACCCGGCCAGGTGCGATTATAGTCTGGCTGGTTTTCCAGTCGACGTGCACTGAACTTGGCAGCTTCTACGTTGCCAATGAAAATACTCAATGACCGTGGTAATTCCTTACTACCATAATCAGTTAATAATTGTTGTATCGCCTGTAATCCGGTTGTTTCATTTCCATGTAATAGTGTGGAGACAAAAAGTGGCTGTGTGCGGCGGCCTTTTAAATGTATCAAGGTCGGCCCATCTAACACTTTGTGCAACTCAGTGGCGTCTGTGACTAAAAAGTCTTTTGGTAGATTATTGATGATCGTTAACATTTTTTACTTTTCATTAAATTGGCCAGGTGTGTACAGGCTCTGCTGTCTGCTGTTGTTTGGCATAAGCAGCAGACAATGCTTGCATGGAGCAATTATATTTTTCTTTATATCGGCGCATCCAGCTTGCACCATGTTGCTCATTGTTTACACGTTGTTTAATAATACCTAAATAAAATTCAATATCATTTTTATCAATATTCATTTGATGTAATCCCAACTCAGCTTGGGGGATAAGCTTTTCTATTAATAAGGGCTTCATTCTTCCAGTGTAATTATCTGACCACTTTACATGTGAATGTAGGCTTAATTTAGCCGCATTGTAAAAATTATCTTTGGCTGTACTAAAAGGTATTTCACTTTCAGGTGGTGTTTCAAGGTTGGTTAAATAATTCGCTAAGCCATAATAAAATGCCGCATTTGCTATACCATCTATTATTGTGGGCCCCGCGGCAATCACGCGATGTTCAATCCGGATGTGTGGTGTTCCATCTTCTTCGTCGAAACCAATCAAAGGCCGATTCCAGCGCCAGAGTGTTCCATTGTGTAGTCGTAAGTATTTTAATTTTTTTGCTGGATCTTTATAGTTAACCGGTAACAGAATTGGGAAGTGTTCCAGGTTTTCAGTAAATACTTCCATTAAAGAATGTTTTGCGTAACCGGAGCCAAAGCTTACTCGTTTGGTTGGACCAAAAGCTGCATCATTAAAGCCACCGACTTCCACTGATTGCTCAAACAAGGGAATGCGTGTTTCATCCCATAAGTCTTTACCAAAAAGATAAGGTGAATTAGCTGATACCGCGACAGTTGCAGCAGATGCAATAATGCTTGCATTGTATGCACGTACAGATTGTTTAATCGGTATTTGCCAGTGTAACTGAAAAGATGTGGTGGCTGATTCCAGCATGACATCTTGATGTTCTGTTTTTAAATGCTGGTGTCCATTAATATCTAAAATTAAGGGTTTGCCTTTTCTATGGCTGAGGACCTGTTTGTTTAATGCAAAATAGCGTCGCATATTTGACATGTTTTTTAAAACAAGTTGTTCACTGGTGACGCTGGGTAAGATACCTATCATAATTAATGATGCATCAAATGTTTTTGCAACATCAAAACAATGTTGCCAGCTTTTTTCAAGTGAATGCTGCAATCTCGACAGCGCCTTGTCGTTTAAGTTTTCAGGGTCGCCATTTAATTCAATATTAAATCGAGAGAGCTCAGGTGAGACTAAATCATCATTCAGACGTTTTAGAAAGCTATCATTCAATGGGGCGGGGTTCGAATCTTTATCGACAATCCAGACTTCCAGTTCAAACCCAGCTCTGTCAGGATGAGATGATAGCCGGTTTTCTTCGAACCAGTCGTTGAGTAACTTTGTTTCTTCTTCAAGGTGCTGTTTGTAGTTATTGAAATCTTTTTCTGAGAATTCAACCGCATTAATCTCTTCACCCATTTAGCTCTTGTCCTTAATACTATGTTTTAAAGCTTATACCATACGTTTTAAATTTACAGGAAAAACTGCTGTAGGTAGAGCCAGAATTAGACTTTGTTTGATTCAGATCTAGTTCCAAGATTTATCGGCAATTTTGGTTTAAAATTAGCTTTAAAATCGACCAAAATTGCAAAAGTACTATATAATAGTATAAGTTAATCCAATTTTAAAAAAAACAGATAAAAATCATGAACTTAAATTTCCTGGACTTTGAACAACCTATCGCAGAACTGGAAGCCAAAATTGAGGAGCTTCGTTATGTCGGTTCGGATAATGAAATTAATATTGCTGAAGAAATCACGCGTTTGCAGAGCAAAAGCCGAGAATTAACAGAGTCTATTTTCTCTAATTTGAAGGCAGCCCAGATATCACAGTTATCACGACATCCACAACGCCCATACCTACTCGATTACATCGAGCGCATCTTTACTGACTTTGAAGAGCTTCATGGTGACCGTGCCTATGCTGATGATTACGCTATCGTTGGAGGTATCGCACGTTTAGACAACACACCAGTCATGATTATTGGACAACAGAAAGGGCGCGATACTGCTGAAAAAGTTAAACGTAACTTTGGTATGCCACGCCCAGAAGGTTATCGCAAAGCGTTGCGATTAATGAAGATGGCAGAGCAATTTAAACTTCCTGTTTTAACCTTTATCGACACACCTGGCGCCTACCCAGGCATTGGTGCGGAAGAACGTAATCAAAGTGAAGCGATAGCACGTAACTTGCTTGAAATGGCTGAACTTAAAACGCCTATTATCAGCACCGTCATTGGTGAAGGTGGCTCAGGTGGTGCGTTGGCTATTGGTGTTGCAGATAGAATTCTAATGCTTCAATACAGTACTTACTCTGTTATTTCACCTGAAGGTTGTGCAACCATTTTGTGGAAAAGTGCAGAAAAAGCCAGTGAAGCTGCAGAAGCAATGGGTTTAACAGCAGCACGCTTAAAAGAACTTGATCTGATAGACAAGATTGTTGATGAGCCATTAGGTGGCGCACATCGTGATCATGATGTTGTTGCAGAAAATTTAAAGAACACACTGGTAGAGCAACTGGCGTATCTGAAAACAATTCCTTTAGATAAATTATTAGAAGATCGTTATCAGCATTTAATGGCGATTGGAAATTTTGAAGAACAAGCACATTAATGCTAACAGTCGAATCGTTCAGTGACGACTTTTTACAACTTCATAAACCTTATAAGCAAGCAGATAGTTTAACTGATTGTAATTATTTGCTTGCCTATAGTGGTGGTTGTGACTCCCATGTTTTGTTACACCTTCTTTCAGAGCTTAAGCGTTCTGGTAACATAAAGAATATTTCTGCAATTCATGTTAACCATCAGTTAAATAAAGACTCTAATCTTTGGGCTGAACACTGTATAAAACAGTGTGAGCTGCTTTCAATTCCCTGTGAAGTTGTTAGCGTGGATGTCGATAAAGATTCAAAACTTGGGCTCGAAGCAGCAGCAAGAAAAGCAAGATATGATGCAATTTCAAATTTTGTCTCAAAAGACACATTTCTATTAACAGCACAGCATGCAGATGATCAAGCGGAAACATTTTTATTGCAGAGCTTACGTGGCAGTGGAGTAAAAGGACTTTCTGCTATGCCAGAAGTAAAGTCTTTTTCTAAAGGACAATTAACCAGACCATTACTGAAAACATCACAAGTTGAAATTTATGACTATGCACAGCAGCATAAGCTTGAATGGATAGAAGATCCATCTAATGTGAATATACATTATGATCGTAATTTTTTAAGACGACGGGTTATGCCAGTTTTAAAACAACGCTGGCCGATGTTACATAAAACGATTCAACGTGTTACTAATCATCAGTCAGAAGCAGCCGAGTTAATGGCTGAGCTTGCGCAAATCGATCTACAGTCACTACAGGTGAAAAGCAATACCATTTCGATTGATGCGCTTGAGAAACTATCCGTTAAGCGACAAAAGAATGTATTGCGCTATTGGATTCATAATCATATGAAAGTGAGTATGCCGGATAGCGTACATTTAATGCGTGTGTTAAATGAACTGATTCCTGCAGAGGGTGATGGACAGCCGGAAGTTTGTTGGGATGATGTAATTGTAAGACGGTTTAATAAAAAGCTTTACCTTGATAAACAGGTAACGGGCAGTAGTGAGGGACTCAATGATCAGCAACTTATCTGGTTACCGGAAAAAATTTATCCGTTCATTTTTGACAATACTCAGGTCAGCCTGGAAACCAGGACTGTTTTAGGCAAAGGGTTAAGCAGAAACAAATTACAGGATAAGCAGGTAACAATTCGTTTTCGTCAGGGTGGTGAGGTCTGTACTCCGCAGGGTCGTGACAACCATCAGCATAAGCTAAAAAAATTGTTTCAGGAGTGGCAGGTTCCACCGTGGCAGAGAAACCGAGTCCCGTTAATTTTTGTGGGCGATACTTTGGCGCAAGTTGTAGGGTACTGTGTATGTGAGCCCTATGTGGCCAAATTGGATGAGATGGCGTACCAGATTGTTTTAAATTAATTGCTATTTAGCGTCATCAACAAAAATTGGGTGGTTTTGCTAAATATTATTCATAAATCAGTGCTTTGAGGGCTTTCAACGATTGCATCGGATTCAGAAAACGCGCAAAATACACTTCCAGAATAAATAAATCTTATTTTATTCTAAATATTTATTTCTAACTAAATTTATTAAATAAATTAATAACTTAGAGAAATACCTGAGCTTTTACTTAATTTACCTGCCTGGGCAGTGAGTAGAGCAATTTATTCATTAGGAAGTCTATGACGAAGTACATCTTTATTACCGGCGGTGTTGTCTCTTCTCTTGGAAAGGGTATCGCAGCAGCATCTCTGGCAGCCATCCTGGAAGCGCGCGGTTTAAAAGTTACCCTGATGAAGCTTGATCCTTATATCAATGTCGATCCGGGCACCATGAGTCCCTTCCAACACGGTGAAGTTTTTGTCACGGATGATGGTACCGAAACGGATCTCGATTTAGGTCACTATGAGCGTTTTATCCGCTCGACCATGACAAAAAATAACAACTTCACTACCGGCCAGATTTACGAAAGCGTTATTAGTAAAGAACGCCGCGGTGATTATCTTGGTGGTACGGTTCAGGTTATCCCACATATTACAGACGAAATTAAAGACTGCATTCGATTGGGAGCAGAAGGAACAGATATTACGCTGGTCGAAATTGGTGGTACGGTTGGTGATATAGAATCACTGCCATTTTTAGAAGCTATTCGCCAAATGGGTGTTGAAGAAGGGCGTCATAGCGTTGCGTATATGCATCTGACTTTATTACCGTATATTCCAACTGCTGGTGAGATAAAAACCAAGCCTACTCAGCACTCAGTGAAAGAATTACGTTCAATTGGTATCCAGCCGGATGTGCTGGTTTGCCGGGCTGATCGTGACATACCGGAAGATGAGCGTCGTAAAATAGCATTGTTTACTAATGTACCGTCTGATGCTGTCATTGCTGCGCTGGATGTGGATAGTATTTATCGTATTCCAAAATTGCTTAATGAGCAGGGAATGGATGATATTATTCTGGACAAACTCAGAATTAATGCACCTGCCGCTGACTTGTCTGACTGGGACAAGGTTATCAATGATTTAAATAATCCAACCAAAACAATCAATATTGGGATGGTTGGTAAATATATGGGGTTAACCGAGGCATATAAATCTTTATCAGAAGCTTTAACACATGCCGGTATTCACACCAAAACGAAAGTAGAAATAACATATATTGATTCAGAAGTTTTAGAGACAGAAGGAACAGGATGCCTTGAAAATCTGGATGCAATTTTAGTCCCAGGTGGTTTTGGTTTACGTGGTGTAGAGGGTAAGATTGAAGCAGTAAAATATGCCCGTGAAAACAAAGTACCTTACCTTGGAATTTGCCTTGGCATGCAGGTGGCGGTTATAGAATATGCACGTAATGTTGCAGGCATCACTAAAGCGCACAGTACAGAGTTTAAAGCTTCAACACCGGATCCGGTTATTGGTTTAATCACAGAATGGACGTCTCAAGATGGTTCAGTTGAAACGCGTGACGAAAACTCTGACCTTGGCGGCACAATGCGTCTTGGTGGACAGCGTTGCAAGTTAGTCGCTGGTTCTAAGATACACCAATGTTACCAGCAAGATGAAATTGTTGAGCGTCATCGTCATCGATACGAATTCAACAATAATTATTTAAAACAACTTGAAGATGCCGGACTGGTATTTTCAGGGAAATCAATCGACGGTAATTTAGTTGAAGTTGTCGAAGTGGCTGAGCACCCCTGGTTTGTTGCTTGTCAGTTCCATCCGGAATTTACATCAACACCGCGAGATGGCCATCCACTATTCACTGGTTTTATAACTGCAGCACGTGGTCAATAAAACTAAACATATAAGGTTTAAAATAGTAACAGCGTAACGAAATGAGAACAGACTCATTTCGTTTATACAATTCAAAATGAAACGAGAGTATTAATGTCAAAGATTAAAAATATTGTAGCAAGACAAATTATAGATTCACGCGGTAACCCAACGGTAGAAGCGGATGTTCATCTGGACAATGGTGTCATGGGACGTGCAGCAGTACCTTCAGGTGCTTCAACCGGTGCCCGAGAAGCAATTGAACTGCGTGATGGTGATAAGTCTACTTACATGGGTAAAGGTGTTTTAAAAGCGGTTGGTCATATCAATAATGAAATTGCACAGGCTTTAGCAGGGCAAGATATCGGTGACCAGAAAAAAATTGACGAGACTATGATCAATCTTGATGGAACAGATAATAAAAGTAAACTGGGCGCGAATGCTTTGTTAGCCGTTTCAATGGCCGCAGCACATGCTGCAGCAAACGATAAAGGCATTCCTTTGTATGAATACTTAAAAACCGGTAGTGATTACAGTTTACCAGTACCAATGATGAATATTATCAATGGTGGTGAACATGCTGAAAATAGCGTGGATTTGCAGGAGTTTATGATTATGCCTGTTGGTGCCTCGAGCATTGAGCAAGCGATTCAAATGGGCTCTGAAGTTTTTCATACATTAAAGAGCGTGTTATCTGCTAAAGGTTTAAATACGGCAGTTGGTGATGAAGGTGGTTTTGCACCAGACTTACCATCGAACGAAGCAGCAATCACCGTTATTTTAGAAGCTATCGAAAAAGCAGGTTATAAAGCTGGTAGCGATATTATGATTGCTATCGATGCGGCCAGCAGTGAATTTTATGAAAATGGGAAATACAATTTAAAATCTGAAGGTAAAATTTTATCGGCTTCTGAGTTTATCGATGTATTAGAAGACTGGGTAACCAAGTATCCAATTATCAGTATTGAAGATGGGTTAGCAGAAGATGACTGGGAAGGTTGGGCTGAACTCACTGAGCGTTTAGGTAAAAAAGTTCAGCTAGTCGGTGATGATTTATTTGTTACTAATACATCTATCTTTAAAGAAGGTATTGATAAAAAAATTGGTAACTCTATTTTAATTAAAGTAAATCAAATTGGTACTTTAACGGAAACATTAGCTGCTATTCAAATGGCGAAAGATGCAGGTTACACAGCAGTTGTGTCGCATCGATCAGGTGAAACTGAAGATACTACTATCGCTGATCTTGCTGTTGCAACAGCAAGCGGACAGATTAAAACAGGTTCCATGTCGCGTTCAGATCGTGTCGCTAAATATAATCAGTTATTGCGTATTAATGAACAACTGGGTAGTGCTGCCACGTTTCCTGGTAAACAGGCATTTTATAACCTGAAGTAACATGCCAACGCGCTATCTTGCCATACTGTTAAGTTTTTTATTCATATTATTGCAATATGACTTATGGTTTGGCGAAGGTAGCCTGACTGCAGCATGGAAGCTGGATAAGTCTATAGAATTACAACAAAGACAAAATGCACGTCTCAAAGAGCGCAATGCTGTTTTAGAAGCGGAAGTAAAAGATTTGAAGTCGGGTTTACAGGCAATTGAAGAACGCGCCCGTAGCGAATTAGGCATGATTAAAGAAGATGAAACCTTTTTTCATGTGATAGAGAAATAATGTTGTCACTCCTCAGATTAATATCATTCCAGCATAGGCGGGAATCAAAAGAGTGATAATTTAGTCTTGTTCTGGTTACAACAAGAATCATGTAAACAACATATATTTTTTTATTTTGTTTATTAAAACTGGATTCCCGCCTACGCGGGAATGACAAGCGAAACAGGATAATTGTGACTATTGTAAATACCCCAAAAATCTGGGCAATTGTGCCGGCGGCCGGTGTTGGTAGTCGTGTAGGTGCCGCTATGCCTAAGCAATATATACGTGTGAATGGTTTAAGCGTTATAGAGCATACTCTTAAAAAACTTTCTTTGTGTGATGATATTGAAAAAACAATTGTCGCTCTTTCTCCAGAAGATGAACATTTTATAAACTTATCTACGGTCTCTGGATATTCTATACATATTGTAGAGGGTGGTGCTGAGCGTAGCGATTCGGTTCTGTCGGCTTTAGAATATTTAAAAACTATTGCTAACGATAATGACTGGGTGCTAGTGCATGATGCTGCACGTCCCTGTGTACCAGTGGATGATATTAATCGGATAATCACAACATTAAAAAAGCACGAAGTCGGTGGTATTTTAGGTTTGCCAGTGCGCGACACCATGAAGAGAGTTGCTAAAAGTAAAAAACAGTATGAAATTAAATCGACAGTTGATCGGGAAAATATGTGGCACGCATTAACACCACAGATGTTTCGAGTTGGTACACTCTATAATGCTCTAAATGAGTGTAAGGATAAACAGTTGAACGTAACGGATGAGGCTTCAGCAATAGAACAGGTAGGGCTTAATCCTGTTATGGTTGAAGGCAATGCCTGTAATATAAAAATCACTCAACCAGATGATTTGCAGTTAGCAGCATTTTATCTTGGTCAACAGGAAATTAATTCTTAACAGATAATAGAGTAGATTGTTAAATGGACATAAGAATAGGTAACGGCTTTGACGCACATAAATTCTCCGAGGAAAAAGGGGAGGGTATTGTGCTTGGTGGCGTTAACATTCCCTATACTAAAAATCTGTTAGCACATTCTGATGGCGATGTTGTGCTGCATGCATTATGTGATGCCATACTCGGTGCTCTTGCAAAGGGTGATATTGGTAAACATTTCCCAGACACCAGTGACGAGTTTAAAAATATCGATAGTCGTTTATTATTATGTAAGGTTGCAGAGTTAATGCAATCAGAAGGTTACCAGATTCAAAATGTGGATATAACCATTATTGCTCAAGCTCCTAAAATGGCGCCTCATATATCCTCTATGCAGCAAAATATAGCAAGTGATTTAAACACAGACGTTTATAATATAAACGTTAAAGCAACCACGACTGAAGGTATGGGTTTTACAGGTAGAGCAGAAGGTATTGCAGTACAAGCCTCGGTTCTGCTAAGAAAATAACGCATGTCACCCCACATAAAGAATTTGGCTTACGCTTATGGAATGCCAAATGTTTCTGGTAAATTAAAGCAATCCCCATCCGATTTTATCGTTAAAGAAGAATTAAGTTTTGTGCCATCAGGTGAAGGCGAGCATTTGTTTCTTTATGTCGAAAAAACAAACCTCAATACACTCGATGTGTGTGAGCGTCTTGCAAAGCACTTTAATGTACATCCTTGTAATATCGCCTATGCTGGCCTAAAAGATAAAAATGCAGTAACAACGCAATGGTTTAGTATCCCAATGCCGATTAAGGCAGAGCCCGATATCAAAGGCTTTAATTTTGAAAGCATCAAAGCAATTGAAGCCGTTCGAAATAATAAAAAATTAAAGCGCGGCGTAATAAAGTCTAATTATTTTGAAATCGTTATTCGTGATCTTTATGGTGATTTATCAGAAATAGAAAAACGAATAAACCAGATTAAAGAGAGAGGGGTACCCAATTATTTTGGTGTGCAACGTTTTGGCAGAAATGAAAATAATTTAGAAAATGCTGAAAAATTGTTTGCTGGAAAATTAAAATGCAGTCGAAACAAAAAAAGTATTTATATTTCAGCTGCACGTAGTTTTCTATTTAATGAAGTACTTTCTCAGCGAGTAAAAGGTGATACGTGGAATAAATTGCTTGTCGGTGATGTGGCTATTCTTAATGAGAGTCGCAGTTATTTTGTAGTTGAAAATGTTGATAAAGAAATTTCTGAAAGATTACATGAAGCAGATATTCACCCCAGTGCGCCGTTATGGGGGAAGGGGGAATTGCAATCAAAAGATGAAGTAAAAGATCTTGAAGAGTCTATTATAAAATCATATGCCGAATATTCTAGTGGATTAGTCAGAGAAGGGTTGCAATTAGATAGACGTTCTACACGATTAATACCTTCAGAACTTGAGTATACATTATACGAAAATAAGCTTTTATTGAAATTTAGCTTACCTTCAGGAACTTATGCAACCAGTGTGTTAAGAGAAGTTGTAAATATCTGAATCTAAAAATACTGCGACTTATTAGAATAAAAGGGGGCTGCCCCCTTATTCTCCATTTTCCTATTAAATTCAAAAATATTTAGACCCATTAAGCCTAATCGCTCGTTAAATAAGTTAAGTAAAGATTAGTAATTTTTACAGGTATAAAGCGAACTTAATTCTGAGTAGGCCTTTATACCTTAAGCAAATGATTAAATTAAAATAATTTTGATTAAAGATACATTTAGTATTTTATATGGGGTAAATAATAATGCGTTTTAAATTTTTTTTGGGCTATGTTTCACTTGTTATTTCAGTGGTTACTTATTCATCATTAGGTCAAGCGGCAAATATTACGTTAAATGACGGAACATCCAATTTTTTAGGAAATTTACGTGCAGGTGATCCTTCCAATAATGTGGGTGTGATTTTTTTCCACGGCCGTGGTAGCAATTATAATGGTAATTTTGTTAAACAAGTCGGTAGAACCTTGGCGGATTCTGGTGCAGGGTATACTACATTTTCGCTTTCTAATCCTGTGCCATCAACAGGAACGAGTTTTAATAGTTATATAGCTGAAGAAGACTTTATGGGCGAACTGGCGATTGCTCGTCTTGATGCTGCAATGACAGAAATGGCAAACCGCGGTATTGAAAATATTGTGTTTGCTGGTATTAGTTTAGGTTCCCGTTTTATGACGGGTGCGGCAGCTGCGTGGGAGCAAGGTTTATTTTCGCCTAGTGCTAATATTAATTTGGTTGGTTTAATCGGTGCGGGTATGTATCCAGAAACAGGGCCGACTACTACACCATCTAATCCTACAACGCTTAAAGATATTAACTTTTTAGATACTAAAGGGAATATTGGACTGCTTTCAACTACGCCTGTTTTAGATATGTACGGAAGTAATGATCCACGAGCGAAAGGGAATACTGATGCACGACGTCTCGCTTATGGTGGTACCCCGTCTCAATACGTTCAAGCAGAAATTGAATGTCCACCCGATAATGGTACTTACTATGCTTGGTTGGGTGGTACAAATTATGTACCGTACTATGATACAACACCCGGTGCAGACAGATATAAGCGCTGTCACCAATTTAGAGATGGATATTTATCGGATGGTAATGGCGGTTTTATAAAAGACATAACACTACGGGATGCGCTTAATGCGCCTGTTGAAGTAGCGATTACCAATTTTTTAGAGAATCAGGTAGCAGAAAAAATTAATTCGGTACCAGAAGCATCAACACTTATATTAATGCTAACTGGTATGTCTTTGTTATTTATTAGGCGGAAAACGTTTACAGCGGATGTTTAGAAAAAAGTTCTGTATTTGGGGGATTATTACAAATCATCTATAACAAATTAATAGGCTAAAGCTAATTAAGGGGGGCGTATTACGTCCCTCTGTGTTGTATAGATAATTTCTAATCAACCAGGTTAATGAAAGTTGGAACTTTTAATAAGAAGTCCTTGAAGGTTGTATGTAGCGCAACTTCATATCCAAAACTATCGTTTAGCTCATCACGCTCTATAGAATATTCTTTTTTAAATTCTTTCGTTGTTTCGCAATCAATCAGGCGATAAGTTACATGACGGAACGGTGCGCCCGGTTCTTTTTCTGAATTACTAAAGACAAGATAGTGAGCATTATTATCCGTGCAGATTGATTTTCTTACTATTGGTTTATCCATACGGTAGTAAAGTTCATAAATATATTCGCCACTACGAGCGAAATATTTATTTTTATCACCCATATGTCTTTTTAATTGCTGGTTAAGAATATTAACCGTATTTTTTGAATAAGATGCGATGGTATCAGAACCACTAATTTTCTCTGATAGATCATAGTTTCCGGGTTCGGCGAAAGAATAGAGCATAATTCTTTTGCCGGGTTTGTCTTTGGAAGGGGTGTTATGTTTCTCATCTGAGAATAACCCCTGCTTCAACTTGGCAATTTTATTATCACCTGAAACAATGATAACGGAATGAATAACTTTGTCGGCGAGTGTTTCTAAATTTAAATCAACCGTGCTACCAATTGAGTTGTTATTAGCGGATATTTCTTTTTTGCGTAATAAATTATTTAAAAGATTAATTTTTATTGCGTAATTTACGTTTTGAGGGAAGTCACCTGTCCATTCAAACATTTTTTTTGCGCTAAGCTTAGATGTGATAATTCCAATTACTTCACCTCGCATGTTTAATAATGGACCTCCGCTATTACCGGATTGTATTGGAACTGAAACTTGGTAAGTACGTGGGTCGTCTGCTAAACCTTTTGTCGCGTTGATAAACCCACTGGTTAATTTAGGGCTTGTTCCCATTAAATTGGGGTGGGGAAATCCAACTGTGAACACTTGTGAACCAAGACGTGGTTCAGTTTTAGCAAGCGGTAGTGAAGGGAGTCGAGATTTTTTATCGGTTATCCGTAAAATAGCAATATCATTTTTTTCGTCAGCTAGTATTAACTCAACTGGTATTTTTTTATGTTTTTCTGTAACAAGTTTAAGGTTACTTAATCCATCGATGACATGGTAATTTGTGACGACGTGACGCTGAGATAGAGCCCAAGCGGTACCTAAACTATCTGCTGAATAGACAGCGGTATTTTGTTGCAGTTTTGCTTCGTTAGCGGTTGTGGTATTTGCAGTTAAAATAAGCAGAAACAAACAATAAAAAAGAAATTTCAAGTGCTTATATGTAAGCGCTTGATTTGCCGGAGTAATATTTGTCATCTATCTGTTTTCTATTCAGTTTTTTTCAGGCTGCTCTTAATGGGCTCTATATTCTACATGATTGTCGCTTTTTAAATTAGGCCTTTATCAGGATATTTTCGTTTAGATATTTATGGCGGTTAATATATTAAGCGGAACTCAATTTATATCCTGCGTACGAGACTTATGTGCAGACTATCGAGCTGCTTATGGTATGCTTGGGCATTGTTTAAGTCGTTTAAGATATATTGTGTTTTTGTTTAAAGATAAATCAGACGAGCAGTTAATGGAAGCCTATCGCGACGGTGATCTAAAGGCTTTTGACATGCTATACAATCGTTTCAAGAATAATTTATTCAGATACTTATATCGACAATTAGGAAATGAAGCCGTTGCTGAAGAAATTTTTCAAGATAGTTGGGCTGCGCTTATTAAGCACCGCAAAACATATACGGTGAAATCTAAATTTAAAACATATTTATTTCATATCGCCCATAATAAATTAATTGACTACTATCGTAGTAAACATCATTCCAGGCAAGATATGATTTCATACGATGACAATGATGAAGCTCTAAGTGACCAAGCTGGACATGATGATAGGGTTGTTGAAAAAGATATTAGCGATGATATTGATACATTACTTAAGCATGAACAATTAATGCGTTGTATTGGTAAGTTGCCAAGAGAGCAACGTGATGCTTTTCTTTTGCATGAAGAGTCGGGTATGACTTTGATTGAAATTGCTAAAGTAATGAATGTATCTCGAGATACAGTTAAAAGTCGTTTGAGATACGCGCTGCAGAAATTACGTTTTGATATGGAGCGTTTACATGAATAAAGATAAGACTATACCCGATAAAGAAGTTGATGACTTTCTTGAGGGAAAATCAAATTTATCAAGCATGTATTCAAAGGGTAACGACCTTAAGAGTCCTAAGCACTTAGATATTTTAATAAAGAAAATGGCTAGAGATGCTGAACATGGCCAATCTCTTGCTCAGAGTACTAAAAAAGCTCAATGGTTGATTTCGGCATCTATTGCTGCCTCAATAATCATTGTGGCTACTGTTTTTTATAACGATATCATCATTAATGACGATATAAGTTTGAGTCCAACTGTCAGTAACGATTCAATTGAGAAAATACCGGGTAATGTTACAAGCAATCAAACTAACGATGTAGAAGTTATTGTGCAAGCCGAAGAAGTTTCAGAAAAAACACCTCGCTCTAATGATTCTGAAGTTAAGGTGTCAGGGGTGAATGATAAAAAGGAAATCAATGTTAGCCAGAGTGCTCAGAAAGATGAATCCAGCGAATTTGAATTACCTGTAGAGTTGCGTGAATTATTACGCAATACCAATACAAAGGTGAAAGATGATTTGCCGCCTCCAAAGATATTGGAGGGTTGGACGCGTGAGCAGTGGCAGGATCAAGTTAAGGTGTTGCAAAAATCTGGTAATACCAAGTTGGCTGATAAATTCATAAAAGAATACCAAAAGTATTTTCCTGGAAAAAGTTTGTTTTGAGTTTAGAAAGAAGAGGCTCCGATAACTTAATATATTAACGCTATCGTTAAAAACTAGGAGGGGTTCACTCTGCCCCCAATTAATGTGATTAGACATCTGCTCCTTTTAGTTGAAAAAATGGTTAATTGATAAAGGTTAATTGGAATAAAACTAGGCGATAAAAAAAGAATTTGGTGACAAATGATAATTATTTATGATTACTTTTTAACAAAACATAAATAGCACCTGTACCACCATCGCAGGGTCTGGTAGAGCTAAACGCCAATACCTCGTCCCTTTGTTGCAACCAGTGATTAACCAGTGTTTTTAATACCGGAATTTTTCCTGGTGAGCCATGGCCTTTGCCGTGTACGATGCGAACCTGTTTAAAATTATTTTTTTTGCAGTGGTTTAAAAAAGCAACCACTTCCAGGCGTGCTTCAGCTTTTGTTAATCGGTGTAAATCCAGCTCAGCCTGAATGCTTAATTCGCCACGTTTTAATCGTTTTATGACTTTTTGTTGTAAGCCATTACGGGCAAAGAAAAGTTCATCGCCGGTTTCGATGCTGGTCAGGTCGTCTGGTTCGCTGAGCATATCAACAAGTACTTGTTCGTCATCTTTTATGGATTGTTTTGGTCTTGTTGAGGGGCGTGTTTTAGCATGTTGCACACGATTCGGTTGCGCAATGGGTTTTACCCCTTTCATTGCTTCTTCAAAAGAATCAGAATTGTCTTTGCTGCTTGTCATTTAACGTGTGAATATTGCTATTTTGGTTTAGTAAAAGGGTACACTGCTCACCAAATGAAAAAAAGCTTATTTTTTTACTCTTAGTGACATTCTTTAAGTGTTTTAACACTCGAAGAAATGCCTTATTTCACGTATAGTTGCTTACTTAATTACCCTGTAACGCATTGATAAAGCGGTTTTTTTAAATGCATATAATTATAAGCAATGATGACGGTTATGAGGCAGCGGGTATCAATGCCCTTGCTCAAGGATTAAGTCATCTTGCTAAGCTCACAGTTGTTGCACCTGACCGAGACCGCAGCGGTGCCAGTAATTCTCTCACTTTAGAATACCCTATCCGCGCCACGACGATGCCGAGCGGTATTATTCGTGTCGATGGTACCCCTACAGACTGTGTGCATTTAGCCATTACAGGTTTAATTGAGACAGAAGCGGATATGGTTATTTCCGGGATTAATGCCGGTGCAAATCTGGGTGATGATGTGCTGTATTCCGGCACTGTGGCAGCAGCAATGGAAGGGCGGTTTTTAGGTTTACCTTCAATTGCAGTTTCACTACTTGGGCCGAATTTCTCGCATTTTGATACCGCCGTAAAGGTTGTGCAGATTTTACTTGAGAAAATTCATGCTTCTAAACTCCCTATTGATACTTTGCTTAATGTGAACGTACCCGATTTGCCCTGGGAAAAAATTAAGGGGCTGCAGGCAACACGTCTGGGGCATCGACACAAAGCAGAACCGGTTGTAAAAGATGAAGATCCACGAGGGCGTATAATTTATTGGGTGGGTCCACCCGGTAAAGAAAAAGACGAAGGTGAAGGGACAGACTTCTATGCAGTGAAGAATGGTTATGTCTCTATCACGCCGATTAAAGTGGATTTAACACAACATGACACGATTGAAACCGTAGCAAATTGGCTAGGTGCAATTTAAATGTCAGTTGTAAATCTACAGGGAATTGGCATGACCTCGCAACGTACGCGTGACAGATTGATTGCACGTTTGCGTGAAAAAGGTATTCAAGATGAAAATGTGCTGGAAGTGATGCGTACATTACCACGTCATATTTTTATTGATGAAGCGTTATCAAGCCGGGCGTATGAGGACACCGCGTTACCGATTGGTAGTGGTCAAACCATATCTCAACCGTATATTGTTGCACGAATGACTGAAGCTTTGTTGGCCGGTAAAAGTAAGTTAGGCAAGGTACTCGAAATTGGAACCGGTTCTGCTTATCAAACCGCTATTCTCTCAGAGTTAGCTGAGCAGGTTTTTAGTATTGAACGAATACAGCACTTTATACCTCGTGCAAAAAAAATTCTCGATACCCTGGAAATACGTAATGTTAATTTAAAGCATTATGATGGTTACAAAGGATGGGTTGGGTTTGCTCCTTATGATGGTGTTATTGTTACGGCTGCGCCGGATGAAGTACCAATGGATTTATTAAACCAACTTGCCGATGGTGCACGGCTTATTATTCCAAGTGGTGAAGAAGGTAAGCAACAGTTATTATGTATTACCAAAGAGGGCGATGAGTTCGTAAAGCAAACGCTCGATATGGTAAGTTTTGTTCCGTTAGTTAAAGGTACACAATTGTGAAGTTATTTAGTTTAATGTACGACCGTGCATTGGTTTATTCTAAACACCAGAAAGCCCCCTTTTATTTATCTGTTTTAAGTTTTATTGAATCGTCTTTTTTTCCTTTTCCACCTCCAGATGTCATGTTGGCGCCAATGTGTTTGGCTCAACGTAAGAAGGCTTGGTACTTTGCTTTTTTAACGACCATTACCTCAGTTCTTGGTGGCTTGTTCGGTTACCTGATTGGCGTTTTTGCTTTTGAATTGGTCGAGCCTATTTTGAAATCGGTTGGCTATTGGGAAAAATTTGAAACCATTCAGCTCTGGTTTTTGGAGTGGGGAATAGGCGTTGTATTTATCGCGGGGTTTTCGCCAATACCGTATAAATTAATTACAATTTCTTCCGGTGTAGTGGGAATGGCTTTGATACCATTTATTCTTGCCTCACTTATTGGACGTGCATCGCGTTTTTATCTGGTTGCCGGTTTGATTTATCTGGGTGGAGAAAAAATGGAACAGAATTTACGTAAGCATATCGACACCATAGGCTGGTTGGTAGTGGTTCTTATGGTCGTGGCTTATTTTATTTTGAGGCATTAATGCATAAAACCCGGCTACTAAGAATATTAACTATTTTATGTATAAGCATTAGCTTAATAAGCTGCTCGCAATATTTAAAATCGAGCGCTAAATCTTCACCTAAAAAATCTAAACAAGCGCTGTACCAACCACCTAAATACCACCGGGTAAAAAAAGGTGAAACACTTTATTCAATTGCCTGGTACTACGGCTATGATTACCGACAAATCGCGTTGTGGAACGAGATTGATTACCCTTATCTCATCAGGCCTGGGCAAGATATTCAGCTTTACCCCTCATTAGTGAGACGTGCGTCACAAAACACCCGGATTAAACACAGTAAAAAAACGCTCTCAAAGAAAAACCCGCCAAAAAAATCTCACCGCAAAGCAGTTAAGCGCACTCAAAAATCTACTCGCAATAAACGTACTGTTAAAAAGCAGACACCGAGAGCTGATAAACAAGCTTACGCTTCAAAAATCCGCTGGCGTTGGCCGACACGGGGAAAAATAGTGCACCGTTTTAATGCTAAGCATGGCAAAAAAGGGGTTGGTATTTCTGGTAATAATGGGCAAAGAATTGTGGCTGCAGCAGCGGGTAGAGTTGTGTATAGTGGCAGTGGACTTCGAGGATATGGAAAGCTTATTATTATAAAACATAACGATACATACCTTAGCGCGTATGCTAATAACAAAAAAATACGCGTAAAAGAGCAACAAACAGTAAAGTCTGGACAGCATATTGCCGATATGGGAAGAAATGGTACTAATAAACCGGCGCTACATTTTGAAATACGAAAAAATGGAAAACCGGTCAATCCAGTTCGTTACTTACCAAGGTGATAGTTAGGATTAAAAGCTGTTTGTAGGTTATGAATATGGAAAATAAAAAACAACAACATAAGGATGGAAGCTTGATGGATGCAACAGAAGTAGATGCAACACTTGATGCTAATCTTGAAGATGATTTAGAAGAGACGGAACTGGTTCTTGATGACGATGCTGTCGAAGAGAAAGTCGAAGAAGAAAATCAGAAATTCTCTGCCGGCGCAGTATCGAATGGGCAGCTGGATGCAACCCGAATTTATTTAAGCGAAATTGGCTTTTCCTCATTATTAACAGCCGAAGAAGAAGTTTTTTATGCACGTAAGGCCCTGAAAGGGGACGAAGCATCTCGCGCTAAAATGATTGAATGCAATCTCCGGTTGGTTGTAAAAATTGCACGACGTTACCTGAATCGAGGTCTGGCATTACTGGATTTAATTGAAGAGGGTAACCTGGGCCTGATCCGTGCAGTTGAGAAGTTTGACCCTGAGCGAGGCTTTCGTTTTTCAACCTATGCGACCTGGTGGATACGTCAGACAATCGAACGGGCGATCATGAATCAGACTCGTACCATTCGTTTGCCTATTCATGTCGTTAAAGAAATCAATATTTATTTGCGAGCAGCGCGGCATCTGGCGCAAACACTCGATCATGAGCCGAGTCCAGAAGAAATTGCAGATATGCTGGATAAGCCTATTAATGATGTTAAACGCATGCTAGGACTTAATGAGCGTGTTACATCGGTAGATTCACCTATTGGACATGATGGTGAAAATTCCTTACTTGATGCTATTCCTGATGAAGCGAATAATGATCCAATTCTGTTACTTCAAGACAAGGATGTTAAAGACAATATTGAGGTTTGGTTAGAAAAGCTAACCGACAAACAGCGTGAAGTTGTAGAGCGTCGTTTTGGGCTACATGGTCACGATATTTCAACATTAGAAGAAGTTGGTAATTCGATTGGTGTTACTCGTGAGAGGGTACGCCAGATCCAGATTGAAGCACTTAGAAAATTACGTGAAATTCTGGAAAGTGAAGGATTTTCTGGGGAAGCACTCTTTAAAGAACAATAACTTAGCTTATTATTGTTGTGTAAACATCTTTTTGGTGTATAATGAGGTATATACATCATTATATTGAGGTGTTGATATGAGTGCTGCAACTAAGCCCGCTGTTATATCCGAAGCAAAGGTTCTGGCTAAGGCTTTTACAAATGCTGGCAAAGCACTTGGCATTTCTCAGGCCGAGTTAGGCCAAATTATTGGCAAAGATCGCAGCAATTTCCGTAATGGTATCGATGCAGCTACAAAATCAGGTGAGCTTGCTCTGCTTTTTATCCGTTGTTACCGCAGCTTGTTTACACTGGTCGGTGGCGAACCTAAAGACATGCAGCACTGGATGCAGACAGAAAACCTGCATACTGGTGGTGTCCCCTCTGAACAAATAAAAGCCGTGGCTGGCCTGACGCGAGTGGTGGAATATCTTGACGCTATTCGTGCCAAAATTTAATTCCGTTTAACCCTAAGCATGGATATATGGACTGCAACGGATGCAGAAAAACACATTCAAACAATCAGTGACGACTTTTTACGTATTGTTGAAAGCCAACAGCAAATAGCAACAACACGAATTGTTGATTCTCTGGAAGAACAGGCAGTTCTGGAAACGCTGTTAGAAGCGACTAAGCCTTCGTTGTCGAGTAAGACAAAACGCCTGCACTATTTATTTTCCACCCCTTTTCGTTATCCTCCTCTCAAGCATGGTTCACGATTTGGTTCGCACTTTGAGCCGAGTTTGTTATATGGCTCAAAAACAGTTAAGACCGTATTAGCGGAATCTAGTTACTACCGTTTTCTATTCTGGAATGGTATGAGCGAACCACCTAAGTCAAAAAAATTCATTACAGAACATACCTTGTTTGCTGGGCGTTATTATTCTGAAAACGGTTTACAGTTACAGAACGAGCCATTTAATCAGTATAAAAAGCAATTGCGTCATCCATCGCGTTACTCCGATACACAGGCATTTGGTTCCGCCATGCGTGAAGCAAAAATTGAAGCATTTGAATATTGCTCAGCACGTGATTCTGACGAGGGAATTAACATTGCGTTATTTACGCCTGAAGCGTTAATTGTCAATGAGCCTTTATATAAAACTCAATGGATCTGCAGTACGACAGCCAATAATGTTCGTTTTGTAAGTCGAGATGATAACAAAGTATACGGCTTTAACATTAAAGATTTTATGGTGGATAATGTTTTGCCCTTAGCTGCTCTATAACGCATTAAAAATGGGCTCTGCAGAGCCCATTTAAGTTTGTCGTTATTTTGTTAGGACTTAGTCGGTGGGTTTGTTTTTAAAGAGTACTAAAAACAATAGCAACGCAATTAAGCCGGACAGACCTTCTTTTGAGAATTGGCTAACAATACTTCCAAGATTTGTGACTATGCCTGTGGTGCCTGGAAACAGCACATCAAGGATCACTAATGCCAGGATGAGTGTCATACCAAATTCAGTAAAAAAACGAAGTCCGTCTGTTATTTTGCTGAGTGATGATTTGATTGAGTCCATAAGCTTTCTCCTGTGTCTATATTTAAAATACCGAGAAGCTAGTCACGCGAGAACAAGGTGACGAAAACAATCAGCGTAATGAGCCCAACCAGGCCATGGCCAATAAAGCTGTTTACCAGTCCGGCAACATTATTCACGATATTGGTGGTACCAGGGAAAAGTAGGTCAACAACCAGAAAAGTGGCTGCCAGGCTCATACCGAGCCCCATTACGCCTTTTAGCACAGATGTTACAGTTGATAGTGAATCATTAATATTCATGATAGATACCTCGCTATTTGAATTAAATGATCTTGTATCTTTAATTTTAGTTCTTTTGGTTAATAAATGAGCAGATCCTGATAGAATAAATCTATGGTTTAATATTCTTAATTCCAGATATTTTTATATTCTAACTTACTGATTTTATTGGTTTAGTAAGAAACGTTACTAAATCATTAACAGGCCGGCTACCACGAAGCGGTTTTCTGAGACAAGTACATTAAAAGTGCGGCAGGCTGAGGCGGTATTCATAACCTCAACGCCGATACCGGCCTTATGGAAGCTCATCAAGGCCTGATGATCGGGAAATGATAACTTTTCCCCTGTACCTAGAACCACAAGTTCAGGCTGATGTTCAATGAGTGGCTCGAAGCTTTCTGCATTCAAATCGGCAACCTTATCGTAGAGCCAGTTCTGAACAACTGTGTGGGGTGTCAGGATAAAACTGGTTGTCATACATTGTGTGGAATTTGGAGATTGTTGTTCCGACTGGTTGCCTGACAGGGCAATATTTATTTCGCCGCTGGAGTAACTTTGGATGGTTAGTTTCTCAGTGGTTTCGAGTTGAAATTGAGTCATTAAAATAGCGCTCTGAATAGTCAATTTATTGAAAAACAACGTTTTATGTTAGTGCGATTTTACGGCATAATGCGTCGTTTATTTAATGTATCACCAACCAGACTCAAAATAACAGGATATTAGGCAGTGATTGAAGATTTTCCTCGAATTAAGCGGCTACCCCCCTATGTTTTTAACATCGTAAACGATTTAAAAGCAGAAGCCCGCGCCCGTGGTGAGGATATTATTGATTTTGGAATGGGGAATCCAGATCAGCCAACGCCTAAACATATTGTTGATAAACTGGTTGAGGTTGCTCAACGTCAGGATACACACCGCTATTCTTTATCTCGTGGTATTCCACGTTTAAGAAGAGCAATTTGCAAATGGTATAAGACACGTTTTGATGTCGACCTGGATCAGGAAACCGAGGCGATTGTAACTATCGGTTCAAAAGAGGGCTTGGCCCATCTTGCAATGGCCACAGTTGGTCCGGGAGATGCTGTACTGGTACCCAATCCGGCATACCCGATTCACCCTTATGGTTTTATTATTGCCGGTGCGGATATTCGTCATGTACAAATGACGCCCGATATAGATTTTTTTGAAGAGCTTGAAAAGGCGATTAAGGATTCCTGGCCAAAGCCAAAAATGCTGGTGTTAAATTTCCCGGGCAATCCAACAACACAATGTGTTGAGCTGGACTTTTTTGAGAAAGTTGTTGCGATTGCGAAAGAGCATGAAATTTGGATAGTACATGATCTGGCTTATGCAGATATCGTTTTTGATGGTTACAAGGCGCCTTCGATTTTACAGGTAGAAGGTGCACGTGATGTTGCCGTTGAATTTTACTCATTATCAAAAAGCTACAACATGCCTGGTTGGCGAGTTGGTTTTATGGTGGGTAACCAAACACTGGTTGCTGCACTTGCACGTATGAAGTCTTATTTAGATTACGGTATGTTCACTCCGATTCAGGTTGCAGCAATAGCGGCACTTGAAGGTCCACAGGAATGTGTTGCAGAAATCTCAGAAATGTATCGTAAGCGTCGTGATGTTTTGTGTGAGGGTTTAAACGCTTTAGGTTGGAAAGTAGAAAAGCCGAAAGCGACGATGTTTGTCTGGGCGCCGATTCCAGAAAAATATAAACATCTGGGCTCGTTAGAATTTTCAAAGTTATTGTTAAAAGAAGCTAAGGTTGCGGTATCACCGGGAATTGGTTTTGGTGATTATGGTGATGACTACGTTCGGTTTGGCTTAATCGAAAATGAGCATCGTACTCGTCAGGCTATTCGTGGCATACGCGATATGTTTCGTGTAGACGACTAATGTTTAGTGATATTCCTGTAATTGGGAATACAGAAAATTTAAGAGGTTAAGGTTTTGAAACCAGTAAAGGTTGGTGTTTTAGGATTAGGTACGGTTGGTAGTGGAACTGTGAATGTATTGCAACGCAATGCAGATGAAATTTCACGTCGTGCCGGTCGTGGGATCGAGGTTACTTATGCAACTGCCCGAGATATTAGTAAGAAACGAGATTGTGATACAAGTAATATCAGTATTGTTGCTGATCCAAATGAAGTAGTAAGCAATGCAGAGATAGATATTGTTGTTGAATTAATTGGTGGTGATACATTAGCGAAAGACCTCGTTCTAAAAGCAATTGAAAATGGCAAGCATGTTGTTACAGCAAACAAAGCATTGATTGCTAAATACGGTAACGAAATTTTTGCTGCCGCGCAGGCTAAAGGCGTGATGGTTGCATTCGAAGCGGCAGTTGCTGGTGGTATACCGATTATTAAAGCAATACGTGAAGGCTTAGCAGGTAATGCAATTCAATGGTTAGCAGGTATTATTAATGGTACCGGTAATTTTATTCTTACTGAAATGCGAGATAAAGGGCGTGACTTTGCTGATGTACTGGCAGAAGCTCAGGCTTTAGGTTATGCCGAAGCCGATCCAACTTTCGATGTAGAAGGTATTGATGCTGCACATAAGTTAACAATTCTTGCGTCGATAGCATTTGGTATTCCGTTACAATTTGAAGCGGCATATACCGAAGGGATTAGTAAGGTATCTCAGGAAGACGTTGCTTATGCAGAGGAACTGGGTTATCGCATAAAACATTTAGGTATAAGTCGTCATACAGATAAAGGCATTGAGTTACGTGTACATCCTACTTTAATTCCAGAGCGCCGATTAATTGCTAACGTTGATGGCGTTATGAATGCGGTATTAGTGCAGGGTGATGCAGTTGGTCCAACACTTTATTATGGCGCGGGTGCTGGTGCCGATCCAACGGCTTCAGCAGTGGTTGCCGATATTGTTGATGTTGTTCGTGTATTAACAAGCGACCCGGAAAACCGTGTGCCTCATCTGGCATTTCAGGCTGATGCGCTATCGAACACACCTGTGTTACCAATGGATAAAGTTGAGACAGCTTATTACTTGCGTATGCAAGCTGAAGATAAGCCTGGTGTGCTAGCCGATGTTACACGTATTCTTGGCGAGAAAGACATTAGTATCGAAGCCATTATCCAGAAAGAACCGATTGAAGGCTCGGATAAAGCAAATATCATTATCCTGACTCATCGTGTTATTGAAAGTAATATGAATAAAGCACTTAGTGAAGTTGAAGCTTTAAATACTATTCAGGGTGAGGTAACACGTATTCGTGTTGAAACCTTAGGCTAACAAATTTTAAATGAACAAATGAATGATGTAATGGTGGAGAACAAGGCAAAAATAAACGAATTAGCGGAGCTTACTTTGAGTGTAAGTGAGCATAATGAGTTTATTTTTAACACAGTTATCTAGCATTACATCTTTCATGAAATTTTGGAGATAGAAAAATGACCATGCGTTCCCGCTATACCGGTTTAATTGACAGATACCGTGATCGTCTTCCAGTGCATGATGATACGCGCATTATTAGTTTAGGCGAAGGTAATACACCATTAATTCGCTTAAACAATATCCCGCGTCTAATAGGTAAGGATGTTGATATCTATGTGAAGTACGAAGGCCTTAACCCAACCGGCTCATTCAAAGATCGCGGTATGACCATGGCCGTTACAAAAGCTGTTGAGGATGGTAGTAAAGCGATTATTTGTGCTTCAACTGGTAATACATCTGCGGCTGCTGCGGCTTATGCAGCACGTGCTGGTATTACGGCGTTTGTTTTAATTCCAGAAGGTAAGATTGCGCTTGGTAAGTTGGCACAAGCAATGATGCATGGTGCAGTGGTGTTACAGATTAACGGTAACTTTGATGTAGGCATGCAACTTGTTAAGGAAGTCGGTGATGATGCACCAGTTACAATTGTAAACTCAATCAACCCATTCAGATTGCAGGGCCAGAAAACTGCCGCCTTTGAAATTGTTGAAGAGCTTGGTTGTGCGCCAGACTTTCATTGCATTCCCGTAGGAAACGCAGGAAATATTACAGCTCACTGGATGGGTTACTCTGAGTACCATGAACATGGCATTGTTAATTCGCGTCCAAAGATGGTGGGTTACCAGGCAGCAGGTTCTGCGCCGTTTATGCGCGGAGAAATGGTTGATAATCCTGAAACGGTTGCAACAGCGATTCGGATCGGTCATCCACAAAGCTGGGATAAAGCCTGGAAAGTTAAAGAAGAATCAGATGGTTGGTTCGATGAGTGTAGTGATGATGAAATTCTTGAAACACAAAAAATGCTTTCAATGAGCGAAGGTGTGTTTTGTGAACCTGCATCAGCAACCTCATTAGCGGGTGCTTTAAAAGATATTAAATCAGGTAAAATTCCTGAAGGCAGTAAAATCGTTTGTACATTAACCGGTCATGGTTTAAAAGATCCGGATACGGCAATTAAACAAAGTGCACCTGTGTTAACGGTTAATGCAACACGTGAAGAAGTAACAAAAGCTATTCTGGATAACATGGCAAAATAATTTAACTCGCGTGACGGTTGTAAATTCCAGGACTAAAAGAAAAATTTGTCGGCGGCAACAGCCGGAAAACTTACCGGCATTTTTATTAGAATTGCCACCTATACTTGCGCGTGTTTATAGCACGCGTAACATACATTCCGCTTCTGAATTAGATAATTCACTAAAAGGCTTACTGCCTTTTAATAAATTAAAAGGCATGGATAAAGCCGTTCAGTTATTAATGGATGCTCTAAAATCAAAAGCATCGATATTAATTATTGGTGATTTCGATGTTGATGGTGCAACCAGTACAGCAGTAGCCGTGCGAGCATTGAAGTTAATGGGGCATGATAACGTAAGTTATCTGGTGCCAAACCGTTTTGAATATGGTTATGGCCTTACACCCGAGATTGTCGATGTTGCGCAGAAAAGTAACCCTGATCTAATTATTACGGTGGATAATGGTATTGCCAGTGTGGCTGGCGTCATTCGTGCCAAAGAGCTGGGAATTAAAGTACTAGTAACCGATCATCATCTGCCGGGAGATACTTTGCCCGATGCGGATGCCATCGTGAATCCAAATCAACCTGATGATGAGTTTGAATGTAAAGCGACTGCGGGCGTGGGTGTTATTTTTTACACTATGATGGCGCTACGCACTGCATTACGTGATGCCAACTGGTTTAATGATGAACGTGTAGAACCTAATCTGGCAGAGTTACTGGATTTGGTTGCATTAGGAACGGTTGCTGATGTTGTTCCGCTTGAACATAATAATCGTATCCTGATTTCTCAGGGGTTGGCGCGTATACGTTCTGGTAAGGTTTCAACAGGTTTAAAAGTACTTATTGATGTTGCTAAGCGGGATTACAGACAGCTAAAGGCATCCGATATGGGTTTTGCGATTGCACCACGTATTAATGCAGCAGGCAGGCTTGAGGATATGTCGGTCGGTATTGAATGTTTACTTTGTGATGATGAGGCAAAAGCATCTATTTTAGCGACTGAGCTTGATACGTTGAACCATTCTCGCAGGGAAATTGAAAATGAAATGAAGCAACAGGCCTTTCAAATTTTAGATAGTCTTTTGAAAGAGGACACATCAACTTCCGAATCTGTTCCTGTTGCACTTTGTTTGCATCAAGATGACTGGCATGAAGGTGTAATTGGTATACTGGCATCACGTATCAAAGATTATTTTCATCGGCCTGTTATTGTCTTTGCAACAGCCAAAGATGAAATGCTAAAAGGTTCAGCACGCTCTATTCCAGGGTTACATTTACGCGATGTGCTTGATGAAGTCTCCAAATTGAAGCCGGAGTTAATTGAGAAATTTGGTGGTCATGCAATGGCAGCAGGTTTAACCATTGCAAAATCAAATTTAAAAGAGTTTGAACTAGCTTTTGAAAAACAGGTTGCGAAGCATTTAACAGATGAAAAACTACAAAATGTATTATTAACCGATGGCAACCTGGAAACAAATGAAATTAATATAGATACGGCTGAATTATTACAAAGTGCAGGGCCATGGGGACAACATTTTCCGGAGCCACTTTTTGACGGTCAGTTTGAAATTGTGAATAAGCGCATTGTTGGTGAAAAACACTTAAAACTGGTATTACGTAGTGTTGATTCTGATAAAAGCCATACTATCGATGCGATTGCTTTTAATACAACCGATAGTCACTGGCCAGCAGAATCAAGCCGGGTCGATACTGTCTTTAAGCTGGATATTAATGAATACATGGGAAACCGTTCAGCTCAATTACTCGTTGAATATATTGAGCCCGTTTGAATTTGAAATAAGTAAACTAGAGAAAGATCAATGTTAGAGCTAAACCCAATCAAAACAAGAATAAAAGAAATGCAAGAGCGCAATAAGGTGCTTAGGGGGTATCTTTGACTTTGATGTAAAGAATGAACGCCTTATTGAAGTTGCGAGAGAACTGGAAGCACCTGAGATCTGGGATACACCAGAGCGTGCACAGGAACTTGGCAGAGAACGCTCAGCCCTTGAGAAAGTTGTTCATGGTCTTGAAGCGATTGAAGAAAGTTTAAATGATGCTGGTGAACTACTGGAGATGGCCGAAGAAGAAAATGATGAAGAAACAGTTAATGCAGTAATAGCAGATTTAGATGAGCAGGAAAAAGTACTGGCAGATTTAGAATTTCAGCGTATGTTTTCTGGCCAGCTTGATGCAAACAACGCCTTTCTGGATATTCAAGCTGGTTCCGGGGGAACAGAGGCACAAGACTGGGCGGAAATGCTGCTACGAATGTATTTACGTTGGGGTGAACGTAAAGGATTCAAAACTGAATTGATGGAAGCCTCCGATGGGGATGTGGCTGGTATTAAAAGTGCTACCATAAAATATACCGGTGAATTTGCTTTCGGTTTATTGCGTACAGAAACGGGAGTACATCGATTAGTGCGTAAATCACCTTTTGACTCAGGTAACCGACGGCATACTTCATTTGCATCTGTTTTTGTTTACCCGGAAGTTGATGAAAATATTGAAATAGAAATTAATATGTCGGATGTGAGGGTTGACACTTACCGGGCCAGTGGCGCTGGTGGCCAGCACGTCAATAAAACCGACTCGGCAGTGCGTCTAACCCACATTCCCTCCGGTATTGTTGTACAATGCCAGAATCAACGTTCACAGCATCAAAATAAAGATAATGCGATGAACCAACTGCGTGCAAAATTGTACGAAATGGAAATGCTGAAACAGAATGAAGATAAACAGGCGTTAGAAGACTCTAAAACGGATATAGGTTGGGGGAGTCAGATTAGATCGTATGTTCTCGATCAATCTCGTATAAAAGATTTAAGAACCAGTGTTGAAACATCCAATACACAATCTGTTCTGGACGGGGATATTGATAAGTTTATTGAAGCAAGCCTGAAAAGTGGTTTGTAATTTAAATAAAAGAATTTAAATATAGAGAAGTAATATGTCGGATAAAAAAGTGCAAGATAGCCAACAACCTGAAGTTGATGAAAACAAACTAATAGTCGAACGTCGTGAAAAGTTAAAAGCACTACGCGATGCAGGCAATGCCTTTCCAAATGATTTTCGTCGAAATGTTGTGGCGGGTGAATTACATGCTGAATATGGCGATAAGTCCAAAGAGGAATTAGAAGCAACGCCCATCCGTGTAAAAGTAGCGGGTCGCATGATGGCACAACGCATTATGGGTAAGTCAAGTTTTGCCAGTTTGCAGGATATGTCAGGTTCGATTCAACTTTATGTTTCGCGCGACGACTTGCCGGAAGGTTTTTATAACCAGCAGTTTAAGAAGTGGGATCTTGGTGACATTATTGCAGCTGAAGGTACCATGTACAAAACAAATAAAGGTGAGTTATCTGTCAAGGTAGAAGATATTCGTTTACTGACTAAATCACTCCGACCCTTGCCGGATAAGTTTAAAGGCTTAACCGATCAGGAAATTCGTTATCGCCAACGTTATCTTGATTTGATTATGAATCAGGAATCGCGTGAAACATTCCAGATGCGCTCAAAAATTGTTTCGCATATCCGCGAGTTTTTAATTAAGAAAGATTTTCTTGAAGTTGAAACACCAATGATGCAGGTTATTCCCGGTGGGGCAACTGCTAAACCATTTACAACATATCACAACGCATTAGATATGGATTTATATCTACGTATTGCACCAGAGTTATATTTAAAGCGGCTGGTTGTTGGAGGCTTTGAAAAAGTTTTTGAGATTAATCGTAACTTCAGAAACGAAGGACTGTCGACGCGACATAATCCAGAATTTACCATGATAGAGTTTTACGAGGCTTATGCTGACTATAACGATTTAATGGATATAACTGAAGAAATGTTACGTTCAATAGCTGAAAATATTATTGGGGCAACTAAAATAAAATATCAGGATGATGAATATGATTTTGGTAAACCGTTTGCACGAATGACAGTCAAAGAATCTATTTTGCACTTTAATTCAGATGTAACTGAAGCTGAGTTAGATGATATTGAAAAAGCTAAAGCGATTGCCTCACGCCTTGATATACCATTAAAAGATTCATATGGCCTTGGCAAAATACAAATAGAAATTTTCGAGAAAACCGTTGAACATCGTTTAATGGATCCAACCTTTATTACAGCTTACCCGACAGAAGTGTCGCCGCTTGCACGTCGTAATGATGACAATCCGTTTGTGACTGATCGCTTCGAATTTTTTGTTGGTGGTCGTGAAATAGCGAATGGTTTCTCAGAATTAAATGATGCGGAAGATCAGGCAGAGCGTTTCAAAGCTCAGGTTCAGGAAAAAGAAGCGGGTGATGATGAAGCAATGTTTTTTGATGAAGACTATGTTGTTGCTTTAGAGCATGGTATGCCACCAACAGCGGGCGAGGGTATTGGTATCGACAGATTGGTGATGTTATTTACGGATTCACCATCAATCCGTGATGTACTGTTGTTCCCGCATATGCGGCTTTAATTTAATTATTTAGAGCACTTTGCATTGCAGCTATTTCTTCACTGGTTTCATCCATTTCAACCACGTTAACATCTGCAGCTAGTCCAAGTTTCTGGAATGCAGGGATAGTGTTCCAGTCGAGTTTAGTGTGTGGATGATCGCTTCCAATCAAAGTTTGTAAGTTTGCAACCTGGATGATATCAACGTAATCAATATCACCGCCAGAATTTCGCGTTAAATCTTCGTGCTCAGCTGCAACGGCAACCAGCTCAGGCGGGAAATTCCATTTATCTAAAATTCTTTTGCCAATCTTACAATGTG
>Ga0316207_10000880_pt1 | contig 41858 bp, 34 predicted proteins | sample 6weekpyrite_MG_FD_204943 | JGI IMG/M metagenome (GOLD analysis project Ga0316207, IMG submission 204943) | Microbial mat bacterial communities from mineral coupon in-situ incubated in ocean water Damariscotta River, Maine, United States -... | ecosystem: Environmental > Aquatic > Marine >... | reverse complement strand
TCAGTCAGAATTCAAACCAGTAGTGATTTCAGTCGCTGGGACGAATGGCAAGGGTTCGTGTTGCGCCATGCTGGAATCTATCTATCTTGCTGCCGGTTATCGTACAGGTTGTTATACCTCCCCTCATTTTATTCGTTATACAGAACGCATTCGCATTCATGGCGAAGAGGTCAGTGAAGATGATCTGTGTGAGGTATTTGAAGCCATTGATCAGGCCAGGGGTGATATTTCACTTACCTATTTCGAATTCGGCACTCTTGCGGCGTTATTGTTGTTTGCGCGCAGTTCACTGGAGGTGGTCATCCTTGAGGTGGGTCTGGGTGGACGACTGGATGCGGTGAACATTATCGATGCCGATGTCAGCTTACTAAGTTCGGTAGGCCTGGATCATCAGGCGTGGCTGGGTGAAGATCGAGAGACGATAGGCCGCGAAAAGGCGGGTATTTTTCGGCCAGGCAAGACCGCTATCTGTGCAGAGTCGGATCCACCCGCCAGTGTATTGCAGTATGCCAGGGAGATGGGTGTGAATTGCCTGGTGCAGGGGAAGGACTTTTATGTGCAAACACAAGACCATGGCTGGTCATGGCATGGCCCTGGCGGACAGTCGCGGTACAGTTTACCGGTTCCGTCTTTACGGGGTGCGCAGCAAGTCTCAAATGCTTCGGCAGTGCTGATGGTAGTACAGACGCTTGAAGAATGTTTGCCTGTGAATATGAGCCATATCAGGCATGGTTTAACCGCAGTTATGCTGCCTGGACGTTTCCAGGTGATTGCTGGTGATGTGCCGATTATCCTGGATGTGGCGCATAATCCGGCAGCCGCGAATGTATTACGCGATAACCTGCAGGCCTATAATAACAAGGCCAAAACACATGCCGTTTGCGGTATGTTGGCGGACAAGGATATAACATCTGTGATGGAGACCCTGTCTGGTGTTATCGATGACTGGTATCTCGTACCGATCAAGGCTGCGAGGGGTGCCGGTTACGAACAGTTAACCGAAGCACTGTCTCTTGAAGATCGACTTGTTCACAAGGTTGCTGACGTGCCACAGGCCCTGGACCTTGCCAGGCAGCAGGCCAGGGCTGGTGAGCAGATTCTTGTATTTGGTTCATTCTACGTTGTGGCAGATGCCCTGAAGCACTTGCACGAGTAGCGACAAGTCTTTGACTTTAATGAGTTAAAAGTCCAGTCTGGCCATTAAAGAGCGCATAGGCGTTGATGATTTTTTAAGGTAGAATGATTTCACAAGTGAATAAGGGTAGAAAGTGGAAATAGCACTAAAACAACGATTGGTCGGCGCGGCCGTTATCATTGCCCTGGGCATCATAGTCATCCCGATGATACTGGATGGTGCAGGTGAGCGACAGCTAAGAAAAATGCCCGCTGAACCTGAGACCACGCAGACCGCCAAGTCAGGTTTTGTTATTCAAAACAAGCAGGAAATCAGCTTGCCAGAACAGTCTGCCAGCGTGGTTAGCGAACTACCCAAAGCAGGCGAAGTCGAAAAAGATTCTGTTCCGGTCGACAAAATGCCTGCAACGGCAGGTTCGAAGGCGGCTACTGAAAAACCTGTTAAAAAACAGGGGCAGGAAGCCAAGCCGCTTATAACAAAGAAGAAACCCGTTCCCAAGGCAGAACCCGCTGCAAAAAAGGTGGCGAAACCCAGGCCAGAACCCGCTGCAAAAAAGGTGGCGAAATCCAGGCCAGAAACCAGTCAACCTGGCAAACAAGTGGTCAGCTGGGTTGTTCAGGTGGGCAGTTTTACCGATGCAAAAAAGGCCTTTGGTCTGCGTGATAACCTGCGTAAAAAGAAGTACAAGGCCTTCGTAGAAAAAATTAGTGGGCGAACCGGGCAGAATATGTACCGTGTCAGGATAGGCCCCATTGCAAAAAGGCTGCAGGCAGATAATATGTCCAAAAAGCTGAAAACAGAGGGTGTAAAAAGTTTTATAACCCGTCATCCATGAGGGCTAGCATTGGCAGCGGGCATTGTCTGATTTTCATTCCCGTGATCGCAACTCTCTGATAGAATACCTGTCTTGGAATCATTATTTTTTCTTCTGTATTTAAGGATGTTGTCTCTTCATGAACTGGGTTGATGTCGTTATACTTGTTATTATTGCTTTGTCGGCCGTAATCAGCCTTTTTCGAGGTTTTGTTCGTGAAGCAGTTTCACTGGCAACATGGGTGCTCGCATTCTGGGTGTCAATCGGATTTGCAGATAAACTCGAACCCAAGCTCACCGGTTTGATTGATTCTCCTACGGCGCGTTTAACGGTTGCGTTTGCAGCGCTTTTTCTGATCACCCTGATTGTAGGCGCATTAGTGAATTACCTGATAGGTCAGCTGGTACAGAAGACAGGTATGGGTGGCACAGATCGTGTGCTTGGCATATTGTTTGGAGTGGGGCGTGGCATCGCGCTGATTGCTGTTCTGGTATTGCTAGGCGGCTTACCACAGCTGTCACGCGAGGTATGGTGGCAGGAATCCATGCTGATTGTGCATTTTCAGGAACTGGCGATCTGGATGCGTGACTTCCTGCCGGCCGATGTGGCCAAGAATTTTGTATTTTAACGGGTCGTGTCGGTATGGATGCAGGCTGACTTCTACTGTAACTGAATTTAAGAGAATCAAGGTGTCGTTATGTGTGGGATTGTCGGTATTGTTTCGCATAAACAGGTTAATCAGAGTATCTATGACGCCTTGACTGTTTTGCAGCATCGAGGTCAGGACGCAGCAGGGATTATGACCTGTGATGAAATGAACCGTTTGCATTTACGCAAGGATAACGGTCTGGTGCGTGATGTTTTTCATACCCGTCACATGCTCAAACTGAAAGGGCAGATGGGTATCGGTCATGTTCGGTATCCGACTGCAGGTTGCTCCAGTTCAGCCGAAGCACAGCCTTTTTATGTGAATTCTCCGTATGGTATTTCGCTTGCTCATAATGGCAACCTGACCAATGCCACATCACTAAAACAGGACTTGTATCGAGAAGATCTTCGCCACATCAATACACAGTCAGACTCTGAGATACTGGTGAATATTTTTGCCCATGAGCTGCACCAGGGCAAACACCCGATAGATGAAAATGATATTTTCGCAGCTGTAAAATCGGTGCATCAACGCTGCAAAGGTGGCTATGCCGTTGTCGCCATGATTACAGGTCATGGTGTGGTCGGTTTTCGTGATCCTCACGGTATTCGTCCTGTGGTCTTCGGCAAAAAAGAAACCGGGTCAGGCGTAGAGTATATGATTGCTTCGGAAAGTGTTGCCCTTGATACATTGGGGTTTGAACTGATTCGGGACATTCAACCTGGCGAGGCCATATACATCAACAAGGACGGCCAGTTATACAGCATGCAGTGTGCTGAAAATGCTACATTTTCTCCTTGTTTGTTTGAGTATGTGTACCTCGCGCGACCGGATTCTATTATCGATAACATATCGGTGTACAAGGCTCGCCTGCGAATGGGAGAGGCCCTGGCTGACAAGATCACGAACATCCGCCCTGATCATGATATCGATGTTGTTATCCCGATACCGGACACAAGCCGGACATCAGCATTGCAGCTGGCCAATTCTCTGGGTATCAAATACCGAGAAGGTTTTATTAAAAACCGGTATATCGGCCGAACGTTTATCATGCCAGGTCAAAAAGAGCGTAAGAAATCAGTGCGTCAAAAACTGAATGCGATCGAGCTGGAGTTCAAGGGCAAGAATGTATTGCTTGTTGATGATTCCATTGTTCGCGGAACGACATCAAAACAAATCGTACAGATGGCACGAGATGCCGGTGCCAACAAGGTGTACTTTGCCTCGGCATCCCCCATGGTCAAATACCCGAATGTTTATGGTATTGACATGCCTTCAGCCCATGAGCTGGTCGCACATGGGCGTAGTGTGGAAGAACTATGTGAGCTCATCAGTGCTGACTGGCTGGTTTTTCAGGATCTTGATGCACTGGAAGAATCCGTTAGTCGCGGAAACCCCGGTATCAAACAATTTGACGCTTCAGTATTCAATAATGAATATATTACAGGTGACATCACTGCCAGTTACCTTGATGAGCTTGAACAGTTGCGTAATGATAGCGCCAAGGAAAACAATGAAAAACTCGACAGCCATTCTACTGATGAAGGTACTGATGAAGCGTCGGCGTTGATAGACATGCATAATTCGCGATAAAGCCTGTTGACAAGTTGTAAGCCATTCACTAACCTATGTTGTACAGCGCCGATTTGAGCATCAGCTTGCGGGCGCTAAATAAATTCTGCTAAAGCGTATAGGCCTGCTTTAGCATTGCTAACGCGGCTTTTTTTTGCGCGCAAGAAAGCTCAACCACGGCGTTAGTCAGTACTTATCTGTAGTAAAATGTGCAATAGTAAGTGCTGATTTACACGTGAAACAAGCATAAGGCCTCTGAAAGAGGAAAGTGTTATGTCTGACAATTTGTATGATGATTACCAACTGGACACCCTGGCAGTCAGGGCAGGGCAGGTGCGAACTGCCGAAGGCGAGCATGCCGAGCCTATCTTTCCCACCTCCAGTTATGTCTTTGAGAGTGCCGCCGCCGCGGCAGCCAGGTTTTCGGGTGATGATCCCGGGAATATCTATTCAAGGTTTACCAATCCGACTGTGCGCACGTTTGAGCAACGCCTGGCGGCGATGGAGGGTGGTGAACGCTGTGTTGCTACTGCATCCGGTATGTCTGCTATCTACGCTACCTGTGCGGGTATCCTCAAGCAGGGTGACCATATCGTGTCATCGCGTAGTATTTTTGGCAGCACAGTCATTCTGTTTAACAATTTCCTTGCACGCTTTGGCGTTGAGGTGAGCTATGTCGAGCAAACCGAGCTTGACTCCTGGAGCAGTGCAATACGGGATAATACACGTTTGTTGTTTCTTGAGACACCTTCCAATCCGTTAACTGAAATTGCAGATATCAGTGCCTTGGCAGACCTTGCGCATGAACATGATTGTTTGCTTGTAGTCGATAATTGTTTTTGTACACCTGCGCTGCAAAAGCCATTGGCATTGGGTGCTGATATTGTGATTCACTCAGCAACCAAATACCTGGATGGCCAAGGACGCTGCGTCGGTGGCGCGGTAGTCGGTTCCGAAGCTGTGGTCGGCCAGGATGTGTATGCCTTTCTAAGAACAGCGGGCCCGACCATGAGTCCGTTTAATGCGTGGGTGTTTCTGAAAGGCCTCGAAACATTAAGTTTGCGAATGGAACGTCATTGTCAAAGTGCATTGACGATAGCGGAATGGCTGGAACAACAAGAAAATATTGAACGTGTCTGGTACCCGGGGCTGGTTTCACATAAGCAACACAAGCTTGCGAGCCATCAGATGAGTGGATTTGGCGGTATTATTACTTTTGAGGTCAAGGGTGGTCAGGAAGCGGCATGGAAGCTCATTGACTCGACCCGCTTATTGTCAATAACGGGAAACCTGGGTGATACCAAAACAACCATCACGCATCCGGCAACCACCACGCATGGTCGACTGACTCCAGAGGAGCGCCAGCAGGCCGGGGTCAGTGATGGTTTGATCCGTATCTCAGTAGGTCTGGAAGATGTTACCGATATTAAAAATGATCTGGCCAGGGGTTTGTAAGATCGTCACTGAAAGTCGTCAGTTCAAGGGTGCAAACGGCTAATGCAAAGTCTCGACGCAATTATCGATGCAGCCAGACAATGCCTAGATTGCTGTGACCCTGCCGAAAAAGTACGCTTGACACATTTTTACGTGCGTAAGTGGAATGATGGCTTGATGACGCTGGATACCGATCTGGATGTACAGTCGATTCCAGTGCCGGGACGTCCGCTGAAACCTGAATTGGTGCCGCCTTCAAAAGTAGCCAAACGTTCGATGTTCACAGACGAGGGACGGCAGGCGCTTGTGCATGCAATTTGTCATATTGAATTTAATGCAATCAATCTGGCCTGGGACGCCGTGTATCGTTTCAGGGATATGCCGGAAGAATATTATAGTGACTGGCTTAAGGTCGCTGACGAAGAGGCCTATCATTTTTCCCTGCTCCGTGAACGGCTTAATGAAATGGGTTGTGATTATGGTGACTATGAGGCACATAACGGGCTATGGGAGATGGCCTGTAAGACCGAGCATGATGTAATGGTGCGCATGGCATTGGTACCGCGGGTACTAGAAGCCCGGGGGCTGGATGTGACACCTGGAATGATGGATAAATTAAAACAGACCAGAGACTTGCGCACATTGTCAATTTTGGAGATTATATTGCGCGATGAAATTGGTCATGTGGCGATAGGCTCACACTGGTTTGCAACTATATGCAAACAACGGGGCCTGGATTCAGAAGCCGTCTTTCTTGAGTTGTTACAAGAATATATGAAGGGTTTTATAAAGCAGCCATTTTACGAAGAGGCACGATTGCAAGCAGGCTTTTCGGCCAGTGAGCTTGTGATGTTAAAAGAGCAGGCAGGAAAGAAATGAAAAAGTTAGCAGGTAGTATTATTTTTATTTGTATAGCGACTCTGTCGATCGCCTGTAGTCAAGGCGAACAACAGGCTTCGACCGGGGACTTGATGTTGTTATATGAAGATTCCGAGCCGGGTATTGATGCATTTCCAACTCGTCTGCTGGTGAATGATGATTTTTTGAGAATGGATGATGGCACCGATGACAGTGGATACACTTTATTTGATCGACAAAAGAAAATCATCTACTCTGTTTCACATGAAAATAAAATGATATTGAAACTGGTTGCAAAAGAAACGAAGCAACGCCTACAGCGAAAGTTGGTGATGAATGCGCGTAAGCTGGAAGATTCAGGCATGCCCGATATCGATGGAAAAAAAGCCATCCATTATCAATTAACTGTTAATGATAAATTGTGTGCAAACGTAATTGCGATAAAGGGATTGCATGTCAAGGCTGTACGCGCGCTGAATGAATTCAGGCGAGTCATGGTAAATGTGCACCTGAAAAACCTTGCCAATACGCCGGTTGAGATGCAGGATGAATGTTTTCTCGCCCATTATATTGCATCCCCTTCCCGAACACTACAGTTCGGATTACCTGTGTTGGAGCAAGATGTCAGAGGTCTGAGTCGCCTATTGATTGATTACAAGGATAATATGAAGGTAAACCCGTTGATCTATACTTTACCTGAAGGATATGAATATACATCTAAAGGAAGTTAGTCTGTTGTCATGAGGTTTTATGATTATACAAACAAGCATAGATGTATAACAGTAGTTGGAGTCACATCATGTCAGTATCAAACTGACTATTGAAAGAATGCTACCAGCGTTCCAGTCACATGTGGTTGTAATTATTCTTAAAAGATGAAGAAAGAGAAACCAGGGTTAATGAGAATCTTGATGCTGTCTGACCATGGTTGGGTGCGCGAATGAAACGATGGTTATTTGTCATCTGCATCCTGGTAATACAGCTACGGGTAGATGCAGTTTCAGATAATGATTCGCTTTTCATGCAGAACGAGTTTGATGGTGATATTCTCGAGCTTGTACGGCAAATGAAGATAACACCAGAGCCTCTAACGGGAGTTGGAGCGGGTGGAAACAGTCAGGTTGCTGCTGGCATTTCATTTCAGGCTACTGAATCCCGTGCTCTGCAGCTGGTGAAAAAATTCCGTACGCGCGCGAATAAACTGGGCTATCAAATTTATGTACAGGAACTTGGCTATGGCTACCAGGCAGACCGAGTAGCCATATTCAAGAGTGCGGATAAATTCGACACGCTACGCTTACGGCAAACATTCGCATACGATCATGGGCTGTCAACAGAAATAATAATCCAGCGCCTCGATAGTTGGGATCGGCAACTGGGTGTGGAAATTATCGGCGCGGGATATAACTGGGTGTGGGTTCATTTTGACAGCTTGCCGGAAAACCTGGGCAGCTTTGGCAAGGAAATATTACATTTTTGCCCCGACGTGCTGTTATTCAAGTCCGGTTCGATAGACCAGTTGGTAGTTGATCTTAAGAATGATCAGGGAGTCTATTTGTTCTGGAAGTAGTTTTCATCTAGCCAAGGTGTTGATGGCGTTTCAGTTCTTCCAGTTTGTAGCCCTGTTTATTGCAGCGTAAAACACTGCCTTGATCGTACCAGTCACCCAGAACAATCCGGGTGGCAGGCACTTGATTGACGTTCAGCTTATGTATGGCAGGCCGATGTGTGTGTCCATGTATTAATAGCTCGCAGGTATAGTCAGACATCGTCTGTTCAACGGCTTGCTGGTTGACGTCCATGATATCATCCGCTTTTAGTTTTATTTTCTGCTGACTTTGGGAGCGGATGGATTTTGCAAGTTGTTTGCGTTTTTCCAATGAAAGCTGCAGGGTCTGTGCCTGCCAGTCCGGATCACGTACCATTTTTCTGAATTGCTGATATTCCGTGTCATCCGTGCACAGCAGGTCTCCGTGCATGATAAGCGCCTGCTGCCCATAAATATCGATTAGTTGGGGATCGGGTAACAAGCGGGCGCCGCTGTGTAGCTCGAATTGCTTGCCAAGCAGGAAGTCACGATTACCATGCTGAATGTAGACCGGTGTGCCCTGATCAACCAGTTCTTTTATCTGTTGAATAATAATCTGGTGATCAGGGTTGTCATCATCGTCACCCAGCCAGACCTCAAACAGATCACCGAGGATGTAAAGGGCATCGCTGCCCCTGGCATCCTTTTGGATAAATTGCAGAAATTGCTGTTTGATGTCCGGGTATGCTGAATCCAGATGCAGGTCGGATATAAACAGGATTTCTCCTTGCATAAACGACTCGTTATTATTCGGCGGCGTCTGCTTGAATGATGCTCACTTCTTCGATCATCACAGCGTCGACCGGGACATCCTGATGCATACCCGATGAGGCGGTTGCTACGTTTTCAATTTTATTCACGATATCCATACCATCGGTAACCTTACCAAATACACAATAGCCCCAGCCTTGTGGTGTGGGGGCGCTGTAGTTCAGAAAACTGTTATCCTTCACATTAATAAAAAATTGCGAAGAGGCCGAATCCGGATCTGGTGTACGTGCCATCGCGATAGTGCCATTGTCATTGCTGAGTCCGTTATCGGCTTCGTTCTTTATTGAGGCCTTGGTATCTTTCTGACTCATGTCGGGTAAAAAACCGCCGCCCTGGATCATAAAGCCCGGGATGACCCGGTGGAATATGGTGCCATTAAAATGACCATCCTTTATATATGAAACAAAGTTTTCTACGGTTATAGGGGCCTTGTCAGGGTATAACTCCAGTGTGATTGTGCCGTGGTTGGTCTTCATGGATATATTCATGGTTTTCGTTCCTGTGTTTTTTGAAGCTGTGTTTTTAGTATCTGTGAGTTTACCTGTTGTCAGGATTGCGATAAATGCCAGCAATACTACAATCGTAAGACTTAAATAGCGCGCCATTCCTATTTTTACCTCATATTCGTCTATTTAGAAAGCCTATAATATCGCTTTTCACGCGTGGCAACAAAATCCTTTTGTAGCCAGGTACTGTTTTCCGTTAAAATTGGTCTTTACAGGTGGTTTTACATGATTACCGGCACTGGGTCGGTCACAGGAATTGAAATGCTGGAAATATATAACAATCTGTCTCGTCAAAAAGAGGTCTTTACTCCTATCGATCCGGAAAACGTACGTCTGTATGTTTGTGGTATGACGGTTTATGACCTTTGTCACCTGGGCCACGCGCGCGTGCTGGTTGTATTTGATCTGGTCTACCGTTACCTGTGCCATGTGTATGGAAAAGACCATGTGACCTATGTGAGAAATATTACCGATATTGACGATAAAATAATTAATCGCGCCAATGAGAATGGTGAATCATTCACAGCTTTGACGGAACGTTTTATCGATGAAATGCATGCTGATTCAGAGGCGCTCAAAGTACTGGCGCCCAACCAGGAGCCAAAGGCCACTACACACATGAACGAAATCCTTGACATGATTTCAACGCTGGTTGATAAGGGTTTTGCCTATCCCGCAGATAATGGTGATGTTTATTATGACGTCAGCCAATTCCAGTCTTATGGACAATTGTCAGGCAAAAAACTTGAAGACCTGCAGGCGGGTTCCCGTGTTGAGGTGGATGAGTCAAAGAATGACCCACTGGATTTCGTTTTATGGAAGGCGGCTAAGCCGGAGGAACCACACTGGGACTCTCCCTGGGGTAAAGGGCGCCCTGGCTGGCATATAGAATGTTCTGCCATGTCTACACAATGCCTCGGAAACCACTTTGATATCCATGGTGGCGGCATGGACCTGCAGTTTCCTCATCATGAAAACGAGATAGCCCAGTCTGAAGGGGCGACGGGTGAGAAGTTTGTCAATGTCTGGATGCATAATGGTTTTGTGCGTATCGACAATGAAAAAATGTCCAAGTCGCTGGGTAACTTTTTTACTGTCAGGGAAATATTGCAGCGCTATCGTCCCGAAGTGATCAGGTATTTCATACTTAATAGTCATTATCGCAGCCCGTTGAATTATTCTGATGTTCAACTGGATAATGCCCAGGCAGCATTGGAAGGTTTTTATACGGCCTTGCGCGGCCTGCAAACCAGCACAGTGGAGGATACCGGAGATTATGGTTCGCGTTTTTATGCGGCCCTGGACGATGACTTTAATACGGCTGAGGCAATGGCCGTATTGGCCGAGTTACGTCGTGATATTAACCAGGAAAAAACCAAAGATCACGACAAGGCCAGTTATCTTGCAAGTGTACTCGTAACCTTGTCTGCAATAATGGGAATTTTGCAAGACAATGCCGAACAATTCCTGCAACAGGGTGGGCGTCCATTATCCAGTGGTGGATTGACGGATGAGGAAATAGAGCATTTGATCGAACAGCGTAACCAGGCTCGTGATGAAAAAAACTGGTCGGAGTCTGATCGTATTCGCGATTTGTTCAAGGAGCAGGGCATAATCCTGGAAGATAACGATGCCGGAACCCGTTGGCGACGCGAATAACTAATAGTCTATTCTAGAATTAACCCGCTAGAACAGCTACCTAAGCCCCTATTTCATTATTAATACTAATGAAATAGGGGCTTTTTTGTGCTGCCTCTCTCAAAAATTGGGAAAAATATCCTAAATATCTTGCAATATTTATAAATTGGGATATTATTCCCAAATACAACAAGCGGAACATTTTCCAGGAAGGGTCATGCAATTAAAGTCCGAAAGGCAGGAGTATTAAAATGGAACTAGCAAACTTATTACGTTTAAGCCTGAAACTGAAAACAGCAGGCATAGCCTTATTCACGGTAACCATGTTATCGGCCTGTGGCGGCGGTGGTGGTGGGAGTACAACCAATACTGGTAGCGCTTTCACAGGAACGTTGACCGGTTTTGGTAGTGTATTTGTTAATGGCGTCGAATTTGAAACCAGTGGCTCAAGTATATCGGTTGATGATGAGAATGCCTCGGAAGACGATCTGAAGGTTGGCATGCAGGTGACGGTTGTCGGTAGCGTCGATGCTAACGGGACTACAGGCACAGCGACATCGATCACTTTTAGTGATGACCTTGAGGGTATAGTCATCAGTAACAGCATTCTCGCGGGACAAACAACAGGTGATATCAATATCATGGGTCAGACAGTGAGCGTGTCTTCAACGACGATTGTGGAAGGTGTTGCGACACCTGATTTGATTACCGCAGGAATGATAGTTGAAGTAAGTGGGTATTCGTCCGGTATGGGCAGTATTCAGGCGACGCGTATAGAAGTTAAGGCCGCAGACTTGATGACGTACCTGGCAACACATCCGGAAGGTGTGGAAGTAAAAGGCATTGTGGCAAATCACGACGAGACAAACAGCAAGTTTGATATCGGTGGTATTACCATTGATTATTCGGCAGCAACCCTGGACGATATGCCTGCAGGAAATTTTGATGGCTTGTTTGTTGAGGTGAAAAGCACGGCCGGTATTGACAGTAACAGCGGCGAGTTGATAGCGAGTGAGGTTGAACTTGAAAGTGATGGTGATATGGGTCATGACGGCAACGATAACGATGAAGTCGAAATTAAAGGCTTGATTACATCAGCTATTAACGGCAACAGTTTTGATGTTAATGGGCAAACGGTGACCGTTGACGATCAGACTGAATATGAAGGTATTAACAAGGCAGGCTTGCTGGTTGGAGTCATGATTGAAGTGGAAGGCCACTACCAGAATGGAAGTCTGCTTGCTGAAGAAGTGGAAGTCGAAGATGAATCCAGTAATGAAGTATCCGATACTGTAGCAAGTGTGACTACGACTGCCACCAATTCAGGAACGGTGACCTTGCAAGGCGGGATGGTGATTACGGTAACCAGTGCTACCATCATGAAAGACAGTCGTGACAATGGTTTTACACCGGATCCAAAATTCAACCTAAGTGCACTGGCACAAGGTGATTTTGTAGAGGTATATTACAAGCAGGATAACGGTGCATTTATAGCAATCAAACTGGAACGTGATGATATGTAAAATGCCAGACTGACAAAAAAAGCCGCAGTTTTCTGCGGCTTTTTTTATGCCTGATATTTATTAGTACCATTGTTAGAATGATTTTTTGAACAAAAATATTCATATTGATGTCCAATCAGGTTGATAATTCGTGATATTTACCGTTGCATGTGTTTTATACGCTGAAAACACTCTATAATAATTTGGAAACCGATAACAATAACGAGTCAATTTTATGGTAGAAATTCAGGCTAGTACCCAGGATTCATTCAAGCAACTACGTTCACATCTTGAAAGTATTATTGTCGGTCAGTCAGCCTTGCTCGACAGGTTGATGGTTGCCCTGTTGACCGGTGGTCATGTGTTGCTGGAAGGACCTCCAGGTCTGGCCAAGACAACGGCTGTCAATGCGCTGGCAAGTGGGGTGCATGCAAGTTCCCAACGAATACAATTTACGCCGGATCTACTGCCGGGTGATCTGACCGGTACAGAAATCTATGATGCCAAGCAAGGTGAGTTCCGCTTTGTTAAAGGGCCGGTGTTTCATGAGATCGTGCTGGCCGATGAGATAAACCGCGCGCCACCAAAAGTGCAGTCGGCATTACTTGAAGCCATGCAGGAACACCAGGTTACCGTCAATGGGATCACACGAAAATTACCGGATCTGTTTATCGTAATGGCGACCCAGAACCCGCTAGAGCAGTCAGGTACTTACCCGCTGCCGGAGGCGCAGCTTGACCGATTTCTGTTACATGTAGAGCTGGCGTATCCTGATGAAGATGATGAACTTGAAATTCTCAGACGAGACAGGAAAAAATATTTCGCTAAAGACAAAAATGAGATTGACTCACCTATACACCCGGATACAGTATTACAAGCGAGAAAGGCAGTATCCGAAATTCACGTAGATGAGTTGCTGGAAAAATATATCGTTCAATTAATCGGTGCAACACGTAACCTGGGTGCTTATATTCCAGAGTGGAGCAGCTGTATTGATGTCGGCGCTTCACCGCGTGCTTCCCTGGCCTTGCTCAGAGCAGCGAGTGCGATAGCTTATTTAAAAGGGCGTGATTTTATAACGCCGGATGATATTGTAGAGATGTTACCCGATGTTCTTCGTCATCGTATTATCGTTTCATTTGCAGCCCTGGCTGATGGGATTGACAAAAACAGGATCATTGAGGGCATTATCCAGAAAGTGCCTATGCCATAGTTATCAGACATCATGTTCGGAAACAAAAAACAGGATTTTCAAAACGTGATCACGACTGCCCCGCTAATGAGCCGGGAGCAGGTTTTCTCATACATGCAGCGTGGTCTTGCACAGGCTTTGTCTTCTGCGGCGGGTAGTGTAGAAACACAGCAAAAAAGAAGTGGTGAGAACCTGTCACCGTTTCGTGGTAGTGGGCTTGATTATGAAGAAAGTCGTCCCTATCAGTCTGGAGACGACCTGAGACACATCAACTGGCGTCTGATGGCTCGTGCCGGAGATTTGTATACAAAAGTTTTCAGGGAAGAGCGTGAAACCAGTCGTGTGATTGTGATTGACCGGCGATCCGCAATGCGATTTGGTACGCGTGCGAATCTGAAAGTGACACGCGCTGTACAAATTGCGGCCTATCTTGCCGGCGTGTCTTTGCGACAGGGGTATTCCGTTGGTGGCGTCCTTATGCAACCTGAGATCATCTGGGTGGAGCCACAGCGTTCCAAAACCAGGGTGCATGACTGGCTTTTTAATGCTACTGAGCATTGCGAAGTATTGCCAAACGACCCTTCTGAGCCTGGTTTGAGTCAGTTGTTATCACTCCTGCACCTGAAGCTGGTGTCGGGAAGCCAGATTATTTTGATCAGTGACTTCCATGACTTGCATGAATCACATAAAGCCTTGTTGTCACAAATACGGCAGTCACACCAGTTATTGGCGGTGCAGGTGCTAGACCCTGCCGAAGAAACCCTTCCAGATGCAGGTATCTGGCCGATCAATGCCTACGCAAATGAAAATTATGTCACGCTGCATGCGGGCGATGCCTTTATGCAGGAAGCCTATGCACGACAGGCCAGAGAGGAATATCAGGCATTGCAAGGATTGTTATCGGCCTTGCAAATTCCCCTTGTCAGTGCGAGGACCAATCAGGCTTTTGATGATGTGGTAAAGGATCTTGTCTATGTCTGAGCAAGCCGGTGTGCTGGATGGTATCAGGGATATTATTCCCCCGCTTACACCCGTACCTGCACAGTGGTCGGGTTATTTGATGATTTTTATCGCGCTTGTTTTGATATTGGTGCTCTTCTGGATCTGGCATGGGTATACACAGCGCCCACGGGTTTACGCAAAAACATTATACCGCCAGCTAAAAAAGAATTGGTCGGATTTGTCGCCTCGTTCATGCGGTGAAGATATAATGACTATACTAAGACTGGGCCTGGGACAGCAGAGCCTTCACCGCAATACTCCACGTTTGATCGATATTCCACTGGACGATGAGCAATGGGAATTTTTACTGGCGCAGTGCCACCGACTTCGCTATTCCAATGGTGGAGGGAAAGCAGTGGATGCCAATGACATTTTGCCCATGATCAGTGAAATATTATGGCCGAGTCGTTGAATACGTTGCAGCAGCAGTGGGAATTTCATTTTGCCGTTTGGCAGTGGTTGTTGGCGCCTGTTGTTGTACTTTTTTTGTATCTACTGTTACGTGGTTTATTCAATATCAGGTTGCATTGGCAACATCTTGATTTTTCGTCAACCAGTAATCAACATTATTATCATTCACGTTTTTCGACAATAAAGCAGCTGGTTGAGTCCAGAATCATAAAAAACATGTCCTATGCGAAATGGCTCAATACGGTATTGGCATGGTTTTGTATCAGTCTTTTTTTTGTCTCCATGGCGCAGCCGGAATGGATCAGAAAACAACTACGAGAGCCGGAAAAATACCGTGATATTGTTTTTGTGGTTGATGCGTCTGTGAGTATGATCCAGCGGGACTACTTGCTCGAAGGCGAGCGCATTGATCGTATGACATTGTTGAAAGGTCTGTTGTCGCGTTTTATTGATCAGGTGAAAGGTGACAATGTATCTATCGTTGTTTATGCCGATTCGGTTTATACACTGGTACCCTTGACCCGGGACCATGACCTGGCAAAGACCATGTTGTCACGAATAAAGGTTGGCATTGCGGGAAGAACATCGTCATTGGGGAATGCGCTGACACAGGCGGTTCATGAAGCCAGTCAGTCCAGTAACAGACAGCGAGTGCTGATATTATTAACGGACGCCACCAGGCTGACAGGAAATATCAGTTCGCGTGTAGCCATGGAATTGGCCAGGCAAGCTGGCTTGCATATATATACCATTGCTATTGGCGCGCGTTCGGAAGCGGCTTCCGAGAAAAAGGCATCGGGGCTGATCTATGACCCTGCTGATACAGAAAAACTTAAAAAGATTGCAGGCCACACAGGCGGTAAATTTTACTGGGCAGGTGACACCAATGCCTTGACACATGCGATCCGAGATATCGAACAGGCAGAGCGTAGTCAGGATAAGCCCCAAACACTTTATGTCCGCCAGCCGCTATATCAATGGCCATTGTTAATGGCACTATTACTTTTATGCAGTTTGCAGGTGCTGGCTATGCGTAAAAAGGCGCAAATATGAGCGGCTTTAGCTGGGATCTCCTGCAAATCAGGCAACCGTTATGGTTGTTGCTTGCCTTGCAGCCCATTCTCATACTGGCTTTTTTACGAATCATGGTACGCCGGCACAGTCAACAGTATGCGGACAAGGAGCTGTTGAAATGGGTAACGGCAAACCCTGATGCAAAAACCCTGAGACGTTCGCGTAGACATTTTGCCTTGTTTCAATTGATCTGGATTCTGTTTGCTATTGCCATGGCGGGGCCACGTTATCCGGATCCGCCGCAGGCGGTGGACCATGCCAGTGGCGTAGATGTAATGGTGGTTATGGACGTATCGCGCTCGATGACGGCCACCGACATAAAACCCAGTCGACTGAAAAGGGCAAAAGCCGAACTGTTTCAGATGCTGACGTTAAATCAGTCTGACAGGCTGGGTATAATTTTGTACGCAGGCCGCGCCCACCTGATGAGCCCGCTGACCTGGGATCGTAACGCCTTGCAGTTTTATGCAAAGGGAGTGGAGTATGGTCTGATGCCAACGGCAGGCAGTAATCTTGTCGCAGCGATTAAACTGGCAAACCGGCATTTACAGGACTCACCGAAGAAAGCGATTTTTCTTATCACTGATGGAGAAACCGGCCAGGCCCTTGAAAAGGAAAAGGCATTATTGCAAACACCACTTTTTATACTGGGCGTGGGTAGTCACGAGGGGGCCTCTATACCGGATGCTGATAGCGGATGGTTAATGCAGGAGCAACAGCCTGTCAGGACAAGACTGGAAGATGCGAAACTCAGCAAGCTGGCCGAAGCCAGTGGTGGTGCGTATGTAGTGATGACAGACGATATGACGGACCTAGAGCAGCTTTACATGCAGGGTATCAGTCGTATTAACGCAAATTCGTTCGTGGATGCGGATGACAAGCAGGCCTGGGTCGAGCTTTACTCCCTGTTTGCAATACCTGCGGGGCTGATTTTATTGTTGGTCATGGTTAACTGGCAAGAGCTGTTGCGCAGAAATGCCAACCTGCTTTTACTTTGCCTGTTGGCTGGTAGTGTTGCTTTTCCTGATAGTGCCAGCTCAGCTGAATTGTCATCGGCCGACCAACAAAAGGCAGTGCTTTTGTTTAAGAGTAAAGACTATCGAGGGGCGATTGATATATATTCACTTTCATCCGGATACCTGTCCAGGATGGGGGAGGGGGCAAGTGCATACCGCTTGCAGGATTATGCAAGTGCCATCACTCAGTTTACCCAGGCATTTCTGGTTGCAGGAAATGATACTGAAAGGGCTGATGCCTTGTACAACCTGGCCAATAGCTTCTTTCTCTCCCAGAGATATGATGCTGCCCTGATGACATATAAAGATGTGTTGGGATATCAGCAGGATCATATTGATGCGATGGCTAACATGGAATTTACAGCCTCTGTCATCAAATCATTGATGGACGATCCATTTTATGATCCCGGTCAGGGGAGGCGTGCAGGCCGCGGGCCACGCAGTGCGCGAGTTGCTGAAAATGCAGCGGGTAGTGGCGACTTCAGTCTGGGCGAAGAGGAGCTGCAGCAACAGACCCTGTATGAAAAAATTGAACAGGACGATGTTGCGCTGGAAGTCATAGCCGCTGGTAAGGGGCAGGCCAAAGTGGCCGATGCAGGAATTAACAGACAAGAAGCGGCTGCTCAACGCACGGTTAGTGCTGTGGATTTACTGGAAGCGAGACGACAGGTGTTGCAGGCAAAACAGGACCAATCTTCATTATGGCAAGCCCTGTTTGAGGATGAAGAGGGCTTCCCGGCGCCGGTAGAACAACCTGTCGTATTGCCCGGGTTATCACCATGGTGATCTCAGGAACAGGCGTGCGATTGCTGGTTTCAGTCTGGCTGTGTATAAGCTGTATTGTGTTCAGTCAGTTGGTATCAGGAAACACAAAACAGGGTGAATCGGTTGCTGGCATTGCGTCCCGGTCTGTTGATCACGCTGAAACAGTTAGCAGAAAGGGTGTTATTGCATCGAGTCGTTTGTCTGTCACCGAGGTGTTCACAAGAGAGTTTCTTACTATACAGTACCAGGTCAACACAAATGATCCTTTTATCACGCTGGCCATCGAAGAGCAGAAAATTCCAGGTGCTGAAATGATTCCTTTGAGAGTGAATAAACAAAAAGCGGTCCCTGGTGAAAAGTATAAGTATCGCTATACCTTTAACGTGAAGTACTATTCGACGCGCGCTGGCAAGCAAAGCCTGGGGATTCCAACCCTGTTTTACAGTGAAGGTGGCAAGGTAAAACATCGTTTCGGGTTTAAGGCGCGCTCCATTAACATCAAGGACTTGCCCCCTTATCTGCCACCCTATATTCCAACAGGCAATATAGAACTCGATCATGAGTTTCCACAAAGCGGGTCGTGGCTGGGGTGGTATGAGAAAGACAAGGTGTATTACTGGAATATCTTCTTGCGGGCTAGCGACATTACTCCCGATGCATTGCCGGAAATCAGGCAGCAACTACGAAGCAACAAACGTATCCGGTTTTTACCGGCGGAGATTACACGACAAACCATTATTGAAACCAATTTGCTGAGTCAGCAGATCCATTACAGCATACCATTTGTGTTAAAAACTAATGGCAGGATTGAGCTGCCCGAATTGCGCCTGCAATCATTTGATAGCAATAACCGGCGCCTGATGAACCGACAATATCGTTTTGAACCGGTGACTGCATTACATATCTACCTGCAGATTGTCGTCATCGTCTTGCTGGTTATTGTTGCTGCATATATTGTATGGAGAGTTTTACCGGCCCTGAAAGAACTTGTTGTCAGGGTATTGTGTTTGCAACGCGCGCGTAAGTTAATCGGTTCGGCCGGTTCAGTTTTACAGATGCGGATCGCTATGCAGGAAATGTCCAGAGCATTTAACTGGCCAGAAAACCAGACACTTGAAAAATGGGTGTCATATTGGCGCGAGGATCTGGGTGAAAATAAAGAGTTTGCAGGCGTGTTGCAAATTCTTAATCGCGGTTTATATTCAGCAAGTAACACCATGCAAGATGAACTGGTTCAAGTTAAAAAATTGTTGCACCAGCCGGTCATACGGCAGTATAAAGTCTGCTTGCAACAGGCTATACGTAAAATTTCATGAAATGCTTATTATTGGAACCAACGGCTGAAATAAAAGTCCTATATTCAAGGTGATATAGATGGGTCACGATAAACTATAACAATACGTATTTGGAGGGCTGTATGTCTAACAAGATCTCTACCATTACCCTGATGCTGGTTCTGCTGGTATCTTCCGCAACGCTTCTTGCCGCAGGCAAGCCAGCTCCGATGAAGGAGGATGCTGTTCAGGTAAAGTCCTGGAATCATTTTTCTGAATTATTGCTGGCATTACATAAACAGCAGATAAGCGATAGGAAAATCAAACAAACGGAAAAAATAGGTGGTTACAGTGATAACCCGGGTTATTATCGCGAGATCACTTACGTAGACGAAAAATCAGGCCGCCTATTGAGTAATATTCAGTGGGAAACAGAAAATCCCGATGTGGTACATAGCATTCAGGTTTATGTATATGATAACAAAGGCCGCTTGGTCCGTGATTATGTCTCGGCTTATTTGCCTTACCAGCGTAACGCACCGGTACAGACTCTGATCAACTTGCATCATTATAATAATGGCTTGCATTCATTTCGGCAGTTTGACGGCTCGAAAGATCTTGTTTATGAATTCTGTGAGGGTGAGTTCAAGGGGAAGACGCAACAAATCAGGTTATTTGAAGATGACCTGGTTTCTAATGATTATGAAACACGTCAGCTGTTCAAGTCACCTGTCTACAAAGCCTGCTTCAAGGATATGAGCCAGAAGCTGGGTAAGTTTATCCGTCCGCAGTAATGTGTGGGGCGATAACAGGATATTAAAGGCTTATGTTGCGGCGCGATATTGCCGCTTCCAGTGTGTTTAGCATGAGTGTTGCAACTGTCATAGGGCCGACGCCACCTGGCACGGGTGTAATCCATGCGGCTCTTTCACGGGCCGTATCAAAATCCACATCACCAGTCAGTAAGCCGTTGTCGGTGCGATTAATGCCAATATCGATAACCGTCGCACCTGGTTTTATCCATTCTCCTTTCACCAGGCCCGGTTTGCCGGCAGCCACTACAACAATCTCGGAACGGTTGACCCATTCTTTCAGGTTATGGGTAAAGCGGTGGCAAATGGAAATAGTGCAGCCTGCCAGCAGTAGTTCCAGCGCCATAGGGCGACCCACATGATTAGACGCGCCAACAACCAGGGCTTCGCGACCATAAAACTTCTCGCCGGTACTCTCCAGTAGTTTCATCACCCCATAAGGTGTACATGATCGGAGTGCTGGCATACGAACCGCCAGACGACCCAGGTTGTATGGATGAAACCCGTCGACATCTTTATCAGGTCGTATAGCTTCGATCACGGTTTCAGTCTCAATATGTTGTGGAACAGGGAACTGCACGAGGATACCGTCAATTTCATCGTCATTGTTCAGTTCTTCAATCAGAGAGAGTAGTTCTGCCTGGGTAGTTGAATCAGGCAAGTCATACCCCCTGGATCGAATACCGATTGCTTCACAGGCATTGCGTTTGTTTCTGACATAGACCTGTGACGCGGGGTCCTCACCAATAATGACAACAGCCAGTCCGGGAGTTACGGAATACGAGCCCTGGAGCTGTTTTATTTTTGCAGCGATATCCTGCTGCATTTCAGCTGCGATTGCCTTGCCGTCGATTAACTTTGCAGTCATGTTTGATGTATTACCCCTGGAAACCTGTCGGCGCATTTTCGCATGCTTATATAGTTGTAAACAAGACGTTAGCCTGAGTACGGTTAATTCATCAGGGAATATAACCTCGTTCAGCGGTTATTCCTGAAAAATGTTGCTCAAATAGTATGAAATTGGATTAAAATAAAAAAAAATGCAGAATTTCGACTTTTTTAACGCTGAAATGGAGCTGGGTAATTGACCTGAACCGAGTCAGGACGTATTATCGCTTTCCTTGTCACATGTGGCAGATTTCGGGGTATAGCGCAGTCTGGTAGCGCGCCTGCTTTGGGAGCAGGATGTCGGGAGTTCGAATCTCTCTACCCCGACCAAATTAGTGAAATCTGGGCGAAATGGTGCCCAGGGTAGAGAGGTTCGAACTCCCGACGTTTAAAATAGGCGGTTCGACGAGCGGTGTAGCCGCGAAGAACGTTGGCGCGAAGCGACAACGGCCCCGAAGGGGTGAGGGCGAAGCCCGAATAATCTCTCTACCCCGACCAAATTAGTGAAATCTGGGCGAAATGGTGCCCAGGGTAGAGAGGTTCGAACTCCCGACGTTTAAAACAGGCAGTTCGACGAGCGGTGTAGCCGCGAAGAACGTTGACGCGAGGCGGCAATGGCCCCGAAGGGGTGAGGGCGAAGCCCGAATAATCTCTCTACCCCGACCAAATTTTAGTTCTGGTAGACATGATTATGCGCCCGTAGCTCATTTGGATAGAGCATCGGCCTTCTAAGCCGAGGGTAGCAGGTTCGAGTCCTGCCGGGCGTGCCATTCAATGGTTTATGGTGGGCGTAGCTCAGTTGGTAGAGCTCCGGATTGTGATTCCGGCGGTCGTGGGTTCAAGCCCCATCGTCCACCCCATATTCTTCTGCCGGGTGACAGAAGTTAATTATTCACCTGTCTCTGGGTCATTAGCTCAGTTGGTAGAGCAGGAGACTCTTAATCTCTTGGTCGAAGGTTCGAGTCCTTCATGACCCACCAATTCCCTAAAAGCCTGATTGTTATCAGGCTTTTTTGTTTTTCTGTAATTCATATAGTGTTAATTGCCATATACACCTACAAATACTTATGCTATTGTTTGTAGGAATTATCCTACACAGATTGCGGGATCAGTGTATGGAGCGTGTATATGTTAGAAACAGAATCAGTTTAGGTGACAGCGGGGAAATCTAAATGATCAGAATGCCTGTCTACTTTGATCTGAACGGGATACATCAGATCGCTATTTTTGAAGAAAAGGACGATGGCAGTTTTCGCAGGACTACAGAAGAGCCTATGCGGTTCTTGCGTGACAATATAATTGGTATCAGCCCCTCGGTTGGACAATTAGTTGCATCGCAGTCTGATCGCGAAGAGCGTGTCTGGATGACGCCAACCGTGATTGTGCGCAACCGCGCATGCAGCTATTATCAATTTCTTCGTGAGCAATTCAAACAACGAAAAATCTTTGTTTTTTCAAGGCCTTCCCTGAATGCCCGCCTCACTCGCTTCGATTGCCATGAGTTGCAACTAAAGTCATCGATTTCTGCCCAGGTACAGTCGTTATTAAGCCGAAAATTGATTGAGGCCATTGACCTGCACCCGGATCACGTCGAGGCCGTAGAACAACAAAGTGGCAATAGTGTAGCCTAAACCATGTAATCTTAGAGGTTAATGCGCGAGTCACTCACGCTGATGGCCTTCAAAACCGCTGTTTATCTTTGGATCCCCCTGATATCGCTTATGTTTTATATTATCTGGCCGATAGCTTGTGTATGTGCAGACGAATAATCACTTACTGGCCCGAGTAGAAACACCATGTTTCAGCAAATACTGAATGAAAAACGCAGTAAAATACTCGATCTGCCTGATTTGCCGCCATTTCAGGCTGTCGCGCAACAGATCATAGCCCAGGTGACAGGTGAAAATGTTGATATCCCCAGATTGTCCAGGACTATTGAACAGGACCCGGCCGTTTTCAGCCGTATCATCGGCGTAGCTAATTCAGCCTACTTCGGGTGCCCGGACAAAATTTACACGGTCAGTCATGCTATCGTGCGTGTGCTGGGCTTGTGTATGGTGAAAAGTCTGGCGCTGGGTATTGTATTGAATAGACCCTTTAACAGTGCGGCCTGCCCGGGTTTCAGCATGGAGCGATACTGGTTTAATTCACTGCTCACTGCGACTGTTGCACAGAGACTCGGGCGGTATATCAAATTTGGCCAACAAGATTTTCAGGAGCATGCCTATCTGGCCGGCATGTTGCATAATGTGGGTGAATTGATACTGGCACATTTATTTCCCTCTGAAATGAATGACGTCTACACGCAATTACAACTGGACCCGGATCAAAATATACTTGACCTACAGAGTGAAATTGTCGGTATTAACAATTATGAGGCCGGTGCTATTCTCGCAAGACGTTGGCATTTACCGAATGACCTGCAGACGGTGTTTTCACATTACCATGAGCAGGATTATGATGGGGAACATTGGCAATTGTTGCATCTTGTACGCTTGTCTAATCTATTGATTACAAACGAGGATGATACTGCGATTCTGACTCATAAAGACGTACGTTATTCCCTTGATAAGCTAGGGCTGACTGAGGGACAAGTCAGCAAGCTGCAGCAAAAGCTATTGAATGACAGGCAAGATGTAGAAAATCTTGCAGAAATACTTTCGCAGGCCTAGGAATGAACAGCGATAATCTTGTTGAACTACTTCGATCGGTGAACAATGGGGCGATTGATCTGATCAATTCCCTGTCGGCCTTTAGTGCGCTGGCCGGTCTGAACAACCAGTTTGTGGATGAAGCGGAGTTCTTTTCAGAATTTTTACGCGTATTGCTTGAGAATCAGAACGTCGAATGTTGCGGCCTGTTTCTGAAGCAAGAACAAGACCTGCAATTTGTCTGTCATGCCTGCTGGGGGCAATCGGCTGCCGAGATAAAGTATTTTGCTGATGATGAGCGGGTCACCTTGAGCGTTGGTGAAGGCGAGATTGGCCAGGTGGCACAATCAGGACAGATTTTAAGCAAGCAGTGTAGAGAGTATCCGGAATTTCTCCGGCAGAGTATGACAGATTCTTCTGCGTCGAATGAAGTGGCTGGCATAACAACCTACCCCGGGTCATTGTTATGTGTGCCGCTAATAAATCAGCAGGTTACGTATGGTGTGTTATGCCTGTACCATTCCAAAAGTGATTATTTTAATGCCACACATGAACATTTTTTCAGCCTGCTTGCCCATTTTTTAGTACAGATGTTTATAAATAATCGGGCGACTAAAGACCTGGAAGATCAGGTCAGGGAGCGGACCAGTCAGCTGGAAGAGGCTCTGCAGCTTGCGCAAAATATGCATAAGGATCTACAGGATCAGTCACTGTTTGATGTCAGCACGGGCTTGCCGAACAGGAGTTTCTTCTGTGTTGAATCTCGCGCAGCGCTGGCGCGAGCCAATCGCCATGGTCGTGACTTTAGTTGTTGCCTGCTGGAAATATCCAACTTTAACAAATTGATCAAGGAGCAAGGCCTGTTTGCCGGTGATAAGGTGCTGGAGATTATCGCCGACGTGCTTAAGATCCAGGTGCGTGAAGGGGATATCCTTGCGCATTTTCGTGGAACGCAGTTTATCGTCGCTCTGCCTGAAGTGTGTGTCAACGGGGCAAGGTTGTTTGCAGAACGTATCAACCGGATCTTGTCAGATGCCCGGCGGGATAGTGAAGAACTGGCGGCATTGGAATTGCAAATAGGCTTGTCCAGCAGCAATGCTGATTTAAGGGAAAGATCCGACCAGGCACTGGAGCTGCTCATGTCCCAGGCTGACAGGGCCCTGCAGGCTGGAAAATTCAAGCAGCAGGCGATTATACATTTCTCTGAAATAGAACAGTCGAGCCTGGTCAATATTTCTTAAAATTCTATTAAAACAATATCTTATATTATTATAAGGTAATTCCCCGGTCTGTACGGACTTCGCTATTCTGATCTTTAGCCATAATTGTGCAATTCATTTGGTAGATACGTTATAATGCCCTGATATTGCTCGTATCTATGAATACTGTCTTGTGAGTCAAATTCATTTCCAAATGAAGTGCTTAGAGAAAGTTCTACCAGGTAATCATGATGATTATGCGATGTTGGTTTGATGTATTAAATGCGAGAGTGGCGGAATTTAGAGGCACTAGGCGAGTTAGCGAGCCGTAGAGCCTCTTATGAGCAGCCTTTAGGCTGCTTTATACTCGAAGTCATAAAAAGAGTTTGAAGTTTTAGTTTTTGCGAGAGTGGCGGAATTGGTAGACGCGCTGGATTTAGGTTTCAGTGGGGCAACCCGTGAGAGTTCGAGTCTCTCCTTTCGCACCATTATTAGTTTAACAGGCAGTTCCGGTTGCCTGTTTTAATTTTCCAATTGTCATATTTAAGGATTTGAGGTAACACCATGCAAGTTTCAGTTGAATCAACCAGTACCCTTGGCCGTAAAATTACTGTGCAGGTGCCGTCTGCGCGTATTGATGACGCAGTCGAGAAAAAGCTCAAGGACCTTAGTCATTCCGTCCGGCTCGATGGTTTCAGGCCAGGCAAGGTGCCTATGAAGGTCGTCAAGCAGAAGTTTAGTGGTCAGGTTCGTCAGGAAGTCCTGGGTGATGTCTTGCAGTCGACTCTGTATGAAGCCATCAATCAGGAAAATCTCAAGCCAGCCGAGGGCCCCAAGGTTGAAGACGTCAATATGGAGCCGGGTAAAGACATGGAATACAGTGCCACCTTTGATGTCTATCCCGAGATCAGTCTTGCCTCTCTTGATGGTAGAAAAATCGAGAAAATTGTTGCTACTGTTGATGATACTGACCTCGACAAGATGTTTGAAAAACTGCAAACCCAGCGCGTTAGCTGGGAAAACGTCGACCGTGCTGCCGAAGAGGCAGACCAGCTTATTATTGCGTTTGAAGGCCGCATAGATGGTGAGGTTTTTGATGGCGGGACATCAAACGAGGATTTTCCCCTGGTACTGGGGTCAGGCAGTATGATCCCGGGTTTTGAAGACCAGTTGATCGGCGCCAAGGAAGGGGAGACAAAGACTATCGAGGTGACTTTCCCCGAGGATTATCAGGGTAAGGAAGTTGCCGGTAAGCAGGCAGTATTTGAGGTCAATGTAAAAAAGGTTAACAAGCCTGTTTTACCCGAGATCAATGATGAATTTGCAGCGGCCTATGGTGTATCTGAGGGGCTGGAGGTCTTCAAGACCGAGGTGCGAAACAATATGGAGCGTGAGCTTGCAACACGCCTGCAGTCACAAACTAAAAATGCCGTGATGGATGCCTTGCTTGAGGCCAATGATATTGAAGTGCCGCAGGCACTGGTTGATGATGAAGTGCAGAACCTCATGAAACAGGCCTTGGGTGACCAGCCGCAGGCTATGAAAGATGTGTCATTACCGAAGGAATTATTCCTGGAGCAGGCGAATAAACGTGTCAAACTGGGGTTATTGGTCGGTGAAGTCATTCAAGCAAATGACATTAAGGTCGATAAGTCTCAAGTGAAGGGAAAATTGGAAGAAATTTCCAGTACTTATGAAAGGCCTGAAGAAGTAATCAAGGCCTATAGTGAAAACCCCAACCTGATGCAGAGTCTGGAAGGGCTTGTAATGGAAGATCATGTTGTGGAATTATTATCGCAACAGCTCACGGTTGAAGAAAAAACCATGACATTTGATGAGATTATGAATGAGAACCCGTCTGCATAACAGCCGCTCTCACTAAAGGAAAAATAATAATGACCGATATTTTGAATAAGGATGGCTTGAATCCACAGGGTGTGGGTTTGGTTCCAATCGTTGTAGAGCAGACACCCCGGGGTGAACGTTCCTACGATATCTATTCACGATTATTGAAGGAGCGCGTGATATTTTGTGTGGGCCAGGTTGAAGATTACATGGCCAACCTGATTGTTGCACAATTATTGTTTCTGGAATCGGAAAATCCGGATAAGGATATACATATGTATATCAATTCACCCGGTGGTTCGGTAACAGCAGGTTTGTCAATCTATGACACCATGCAGTTTATCAAACCGAATGTAAGTACGTTATGTATAGGCCAGGCGGCTAGTATGGGCGCATTACTGCTGGCAGGTGGAGAGAAGGGGAAGCGCTTTGCATTACCGCATTCCCGGGTCATGATTCACCAGCCACTGGGCGGTTTCCAGGGGCAGGCAGTTGATTTTGAGATCCATGCCAAGGAAATACTGCATATTCGTGATAGATTGAACAAGATACTGGCCAATCATACGGGGCAGGATATGGAAACCATACAACGAGATACTGACCGTGATAACTTTATGAGCGGAACAGAAGCCGTTGAATATGGTCTGATAGATGAGGTGCTGTCACAAAGACAGGTTGAAAGCGCATCGGAATAATAACAGATAATTAATATGGAATTAGTTATCAAGTGACTTGATAAATATATGGCACAGGATTTGCAGCATACTTGAAATAGTGGTACAGATAGTGCAATGTGCAATTTAGTAATGCCATAAACATGGTCCGAGGTTGAATATGAGTGATGAGAACAACAATAAGGGTGACGATAGCGGTAAGTTGCTGTATTGCTCTTTTTGCGGCAAGAGTCAGCACGAAGTAAGGAAACTGATTGCCGGTCCGTCTGTGTTTGTTTGCGATGAATGTGTCGAATTGTGCAATGATATTATTCGCGAGGAAATGCAGGAAAAAACATCGACTGAAGAAAGCAAGCTACCCAAGCCTAACGAAATTCATGACGTACTGAATGAATACGTTATCGGACAGGCTCGGGCGAAAAAAATTCTCTCGGTTGCCGTCTACAATCATTATAAACGCCTGGAAATTACCCAGTCTCAGGCAGAAGTGGAAATTTCAAAAAGTAATATTCTGCTGATCGGCCCGACCGGTTCCGGTAAAACGCTGTTGGCAGAGACTCTGGCACGTTTGTTAAACGTTCCCTTTACTATTGCTGATGCCACGACCCTGACAGAAGCCGGTTATGTCGGTGAAGATGTAGAAAATATTATCCAGAAATTATTGCAGAAATGCGATTACGATGTCGACAAGGCGCAAACAGGCATTGTTTACATTGATGAGATAGACAAGATCTCGCGCAAATCAGAAAACCCTTCAATAACACGTGACGTTTCCGGCGAAGGTGTGCAGCAGGCGTTGTTGAAGCTGATCGAGGGTACCGTTGCATCGGTACCACCACAGGGTGGACGAAAACATCCGCAACAGGAATTCCTGCAGGTAGATACAGCCAATATCCTGTTTATTGTTGGTGGTGCATTTGCCGGCCTGGAAAAAGTTATCCGCAGTCGCTCCGAAAAAGGCGGTATCGGTTTTGCAGCAGAGGTGAAGAGTAAAGACGAACAAATCAATATTGGTGAAACGCTTTATGATGTGGAACCGGAAGATCTGGTCAAATACGGCTTGATTCCGGAATTTGTCGGTCGTTTACCTGTTGTCGCAACGCTTGAAGAACTGGATGAAGAAGCGCTTGTGCGTATTCTGACAGAACCCAAAAATGCATTGGTCAAACAATATGGCAAGATGTTTGAAATGGAAGGAGCTGATCTTGAGTTTCGTGAAGATGCCCTGTGTGCCATTGCTCAGAAAGCCATGGACAGGAAAACAGGTGCACGCGGCCTGAGGACAATCCTCGAGCAGGTTCTACTCGACACCATGTATGACCTGCCTTCAATGGAAAACGTCAGCAAGGTTGTTATTGACGAGGCTGTGATCAAAGGCGAGGCCAAGCCCTACATGATTTTTGAGGGCAATGATCAACAGCGAATCGCAGCTGACTGATTTATATTGTACAAAATTTAACCAATTCTGATAATTCTATACCGGCCTTCAAGCTCTGGCCGGTATAGAAAATATTTTACCTTCCGCATTGAAATGGCAATGGCTGGCCATATATCTAGCTTTAACTATATTTAGTAGAATAGATAAGTCTGCAAGAGACCTTATTCCATGAGAGGGAATAAATAATGGATCAAGAAGATAAGCAATCAAAAGTGATAGATGGCCAGACGATGGCTATTCCTGTATTGCCGCTTAGAGACGTGGTTGTGTACCCGCATATGGTCATCCCGTTATTTGTTGGCAGGGAAAAATCTATCCGCGCACTCGAAGGTGCCATGGAAACAGATAAGAAAATTCTGTTGGTATCACAAAAAAGTGCTGATGTAGATGACCCGTCGGCTGAAGATATTCATCGTGTCGGTACCGTATCTACTATTTTGCAATTACTGAAATTACCTGATGGCACGGTCAAGGTTTTGGTAGAAGGTTCTGAACGTGCACAAGTCCTGAGTTATGTTGCTAATGAAGAGCACTTCTCTGCACAGATTAAATTACTGGGTATGAATGAACAGGTCGAGGAACGTGAAGTTGAAGTATTGATGCGTTCATTAATGACCCAGTTTGACCAGTATGTAAAGCTTAATAAAAAAGTACCACCCGAAATATTAACTTCCTTGTCCGGGATTGATGAAGCGGGTCGTCTGGTTGATACCATTGCCGCGCATATGGCGCTCAAGCTTGAAGAGAAACAGAAGATTCTCGAGATGATTGATGTGCAGGAGCGTCTTGAGCATATCCTGGTGTTGATCGAGGAAGAGATTGATATTCTGCAGGTAGAGAAGCGAATTCGATCACGTATCAAACACCAGATGGAAAAGAGTCAGCGCGAGTACTATCTGAATGAGCAGATGAAAGCGATCCAGAAGGAACTGGGTGATATGGAAGATGCGCCCAATGAACTTGAAGATCTAACCAAGAAAATTGAAAAGGCGCGTATGCCCAAGGATGCCAAGGAGAAAGCGGTATCTGAGCTGAACAAACTCAAGCAGATGTCCCCCATGTCTGCAGAAGCCACTGTTGTCAGGAATTATATCGACTGGATGGTGAATCTGCCCTGGAGAAAGAAAACCAAGGTGCATCATGATCTGGCTGAAGCGCAGGATGTATTGGATCAGGATCATTATGGTCTGGATAAGGTAAAGGAACGTATCCTTGAGTACCTTGCTGTGCAGCAACGAGTGAAAAAACTTAAAGGTCCCATTTTGTGTCTGGTGGGTCCACCCGGTGTCGGTAAGACATCTCTGGGACGCTCCATTGCCAAGGCGACGAACCGAAAGTTCTCACGTATGTCACTCGGTGGTGTGCGTGACGAGGCCGAGATCCGTGGTCATCGTCGTACCTATATAGGTTCCATGCCAGGCAAGATTATTCAAAATCTTTCCAAGGTTGGTGTACGTAACCCGTTATTCCTGCTTGATGAAATCGACAAGATGTCTATGGATTTCCGTGGCGACCCATCCTCTGCGTTACTGGAGGTGTTGGATCCTGAGCAGAACCATACCTTTGGCGATCACTATCTGGAAGTGGATTACGATTTGTCTGATGTCATGTTTGTGGCTACAGCCAATTCACTGAATATTCCGGCACCGTTGCTTGACAGGATGGAGGTGATTCGTATTCCGGGTTATACAGAGGATGAGAAGGTCAACATTGCAAGCAAGTACCTGCTTTCCAAACAGCTGGAAAACAACGGGCTTAAATCAGACGAGCTGGTTGTAACAGAAGATGCAATACGCGACATGGTGCGATATTACACGCGTGAGTCGGGTGTGCGTAACCTGGAACGCGAAATATCCAAGGTCTGTCGCAAGGTGGTCAAAGAGGTACTGTTGAATCCTGAAGAAGGCAAAATGGAAGTCACTCCCGAGAACCTGGAAAAATACCTGGGAGTGAAGCGCTTCCGCTTTGGTCTGGCTGAAGAGGAAGATCAGGTCGGTCAGGTTACTGGTCTGGCATGGACAGAAGTTGGTGGTGAGTTGTTAACCATTGAAACAGCGCTGGTGCCAGGAAAGGGCAAGCTCATGCATACAGGTCAGTTGGGTGATGTCATGCAGGAGTCCATTCAGGCTGCCATGACAATCGTTCGGGGCAGGGCTGCGAGTTTGGGTATTGAGGATGAATTTTATCAAAACAATGATATCCATATTCATGTTCCGGAAGGGGCCACTCCGAAAGACGGGCCGAGTGCCGGTGTGGGCATGTGCACAGCACTGGTTTCTGCGCTGACCCAGATCCCTGTCAAATCGACTGTGGCAATGACTGGCGAGATTACACTGCGAGGTGAAGTGTTGCCGATAGGTGGCCTTAAAGAGAAGTTGCTGGCAGCACATCGAGGCGGAATCAAAACTGTCCTGATACCTGAGGAAAATCGTCGAGATCTTGCTGATATACCGGAAAATATCAAGGAACAACTGGAAATCATTCCCGTACAATGGATCGACGAAGTACTTGAAGTGGCCTTGCAGCATATGCCAGCCGGATTACCAGCAAAAGCCGGTGAGCAGGTTACATCTGCAAAAAAGCCGCAGGCGTCTAAAAAAGATATTAGACCACACTAGAAAAAAGGCCTGCCCGAATTCCGGGCAGGTTTTTTTTGATGTGTCAACCTCATAGATAAAAAACAAGAACTTATTGTCACTTATTAACTTGAGTTTTAATTGTATTGGAGAAGGTCAGCTCACATAAAATAAATAATTACCCGGGTGTGAGTTGACATCTATCAAGTGTGCTTGGTATAAATTCTATCATTACTAATGATGTCAAAATCCGGTTATTAGCTGCCGTGATAGATCGCCGCCAATAAACGAAGACTGGGAAACTAATAAACATATAAAAGTAGGAGTGTGTCATGAATAAATCAGAATTAATCGAAGCGGTTGCTGACTCAGCAGATCTATCCAAAGCAGATGCTACAAAAGCAGTAGATGGTGTTGTTGACGCCATTACAAATTCACTGAAAAACGGCGACCAGGTAACGCTGGTCGGATTTGGAACCTTCCTGGTCAGGGACAGGGCTGCGCGAACCGGTCGAAATCCTCGCACTGGAGCCGAGATTGAAATAGCGGCAGCAAAAGTTCCTGCTTTTAAGGCTGGTAAAGCGCTCAAAGATTCTGTAAACTAGCGCGCTCTTTGATCGGGTGCTTAGCTCAGCTGGGAGAGCATCGCCCTTACAAGGCGAGGGTCGGGGGTTCGATCCCCTCAGCACCCACCAAATTGGAGCGGTAGTTCAGTTGGTTAGAATACCGGCCTGTCACGCCGGGGGTCGCGGGTTCGAGTCCCGTCCGCTCCGCCATACCCCAAAAGGGCGCTTCTAAAATATCAGAAGCGCCCTTTTTTTATTTCATGTATGATACCAGCTGATATAGTTTGCCAAGATAAAAATAGTTAGGATGTCAGTATGTTAATGTCGATTCGAGATCGAGCCACAGGCCTGTTTGCCTGGGTAATAGTGGTCTTGCTTATTATTCCTTTTGCGTTGTGGGGTATTCAGGAATACCTTGGTGGCGGTAGTGCAGTCAATGTGGCTATTGTCGGAGATCTGGAAATATCCAGAAATACCCTGAACACCCAGGTGGATAGTCAATTACGGGGTAAAAAAGATCAGCCCGAAGGCAAGGCGCTGGTGGCATTCCGCAAGCAGGTACTCGATCAGATGATACGTGAAGAAATACTATATCAGTCGGCACTTGATCGGGGTTTCCGAATTAACGAAGCTGTGATTGTGCAGCAAATCCAGACTAACCCTGCTTTCCATGTCGATGGAAGGTTTGACAGTACACGCTATGAAGAGCTGTTACGCTACAATGGCCTTACCCCTTCATCCTATCAATCCAGACTTGCCCGTGACCTGATAACGCGTCAATTTGTAGGCAGTATTCTGCAAACCAGTTTTGTAACACCTGACCAGATTGACCGCCTGCTTGAGCTGCAGGGGCGAAAACTGGACCTGGCCTACATGGAAATCCCGTTCAAGCAATACCAGGATGCAGTTAAAGTTACCGATGAACAGGTCAACAACTATTACGAAGACCGAAAATCAAATTTCATGACCCCCGAAAGAGTGCGGGTGGATTACCTCATACTGACTCAACAGGATATCGAAGCCGAGATCAAGGTCACCGAGGAACAGTTACGTCAGTATTATGATGATAACAAAGACAGTTTTATAACGCCGGAACAGAGGCGTATTGCCCATATCATGCTCGAACTAGATGAAGATGCCAAGGCTGATGTGGTAGCAACAACAGCAAAACAGATGGATGAGATCCATGCCAGGCTGGAAAAAGGCGAATCATTTGGCAAGCTGGCGAAATTGTTTTCGGCCGATGCCGGTTCGGCATCCCAGGGAGGCGAGATAGGCATACTGGAGCCAGGTACCCAGGATAAAGCCTTTGAGGAAGCGGCTGTTAAACTGAACAAAGGAGAATATAGCAAGCCGGTACGCTCTGCTTTTGGTTTTCATATTATCAAGGTTGTCGATGTCAAACCAGGCTCCAGTAAGCCTTATGAAGAAGTGAAACCGGATGCTGAGGCGATGTATAAAAAACAACAGGCAGAGACCCTGTTTTTTGATCGTAAGGAAGCATTGTATAACCAGACCTATGAAAACCCGGATAGCCTGGATATAGCCTCACAGGAACTGGGTATAAAGATTAAAAGTTCGCCCTGGTTTACACGTTCTGGTCTACCGGGTGATGAGCTGGCCGGACATGCCAAGATTGTTGCCGCTGCTTTCGAAGGGGATGTTTTTGCATCGGGTGATGTGTCCAAATCCCTGAACAGCAAGCTGATCGAAATACCGGGCAAAGATAAAACAAATTTGAATTCGGTTGTTGTTGTGCGTTTGTCTGATTACCAGGTCAGCCAGCTGCAGGCACTGGAAACAGTCAAGGCTGAAATAAGCAGGACGATCACTTCACGTGAAGCGGCTAAGGCGATGCAGGCCGATGTTGATGCCTATCTGAAACAGGTGCAGGAGGGTGCATCACTGGAATCGCTGGCCAAAGAAAAATCACTGCAATACAAGGCCATTGGGTTTGTAGGCAGGGTAGATAACAAGCAGGATAGTCTGATGTTATCGGCAGCCTTCAAATCTCCCAAACCCGGAAAAGACAAGACAAGTTTTACGTCTGCGATGCTGCGCACAGGTAATGCGGTTATCATTGCAATCAAGGGTATGGAAAAAGGCAAGGTCAGCAAGGATGATGAATCCAGGCCGTACATGAGCCAGTTTATGCAGCGTATGCTCAGTACGGATGAACTGAATGCGTTTGTTGAAGAACTTAAGTCACAAACTGATATCAAGATATTTGAGAGTCGATTAACCAACGATGAAACTTAAACTACACTGGCAGATTCTTATTGCATTATTGCTGGCATTTATCGCTGGCGTGTTGAGCGGTAAGGATGCGGGTGTATTTGGTATCAGTTTCTATACGATGTTTGCTTTTGTGGGCCAGCTTTTTCTCAATGCCCTTAAAATGATTATCGTGCCATTGGTATTTTCTTCAATTGTTGTCGGCATCGCCGGTATTGGTAGCTCCGGTGCGTTGGGTCGGCTTGGTGGCAAGACACTTTTGTACTACCTGGCTACCAGCCTGTTTGCTATCTTGATCGGCTTGTTTATGGTTAACCTGTTCACTCCGGGGATCATCAATGGCCAGCCTGCCAATGAAGTCATGGGCAAACTTGATACCGCCGTGGTTTCTGATGTGATGTCACGTGTTGAAGGCAAGGGGGCGGGAGATCTGGCCGGTATTTTTCTGCAGCTTTTTCCACCCAATATCATCGAGGCAGCCAGCAGCAATGGCCAACTTCTTGGTCTGATCGTATTTGCGCTATTGATGGGCTTTTTTATGTCAAGAATAGACGAGCCCTATGCCGAGTCACTGTATAATTTCTGGTCTGGTTTGAACCAGGTAATGATGAAAATTACAGACCTGATTATCAAGTTTGCACCTATTGGTGTGTTTGGTCTGGTTGCCAAGGTGGTAGCCGATACCGACACGGATAAACTGGACGAACTGGCACAGACCGTTGGCGTATTTTTCCTGACCGTACTCGGCGCGCTGTTGTTTCATTTCTTGGTGACCTTGCCACTGATGTTGCGATTCGTCGCTGGTGTGAGCCCACTCAGGCACTATAAGGCCATGGCGCCAGCTTTGCTGACCGCATTTTCAACATCTTCCTCTGCTTCGACGCTACCTCTGACCATGGAATGCGTTGAGAAAAATGCCGGGGTTTCTAACCGGACGACCAGTTTTGTGCTTCCGCTAGGAGCCACAGTCAACATGGATGGCACAGCCCTCTACGAGTGTGTTGCCGCGATGTTCATAGCCCAGGCCTATGGTCTGGATCTACCATTCACTGTCCAGTTTACGGTTGTCATCATTGCCTTGATGACGTCCATTGGGGTGGCTGCGATACCGTCCGCCAGCCTGGTTGCCATTACGGTCATACTAGCAGCCATTGGCTTGCCTGCCGAAGGCATTGCGATGATCATGGTGGTTGATCGTATACTCGATATGTTCAGGACGGCTACGAATGTGTTCAGTGACTCCTGTGGCGCGGTGGTGATTGGTAAGTTGCAGGGTGAGAAGGATATTCTGAAAGATTAAGTTAAGATCCAACGCAAAGACGCGGAGGCGCAAAGGACGCAAAGCGTTTTGTTTATAGTGATTAGCATCTGCAGGAAAACTAATATCGTCAGGCAAATTCTTCTTAAAAAATATTTTCTTTGCGCCTCCGCGTCTTTGCGTTGGATTTTCAATCAAGAAAAACAGCCAGCATCCAGCCAGGCTTACGCCATAAACCCTTATTCCTTACTTGTATCCGGAATGGTCATGCCAATCGTGCTGTAACCCGCATCAACATGTGTGATTTCCCCTGTCACGCCGGATGCAAGGTCGGAACACAGGAAGGCAGCAACATTGCCGACTTCATCGATAGTGACATTGCGACGCAAAGGGGCGACACCCTCTGTATGGTCGAGCATCTTACGGAAATTACTGATACCGGCAGCAGCAAGGGTGCGTATCGGGCCGGCTGAAACTGCGTTGACGCGTATACCCTCGGGCCCCAGTGCCTGGGCCATATAGCGTACATTGGCTTCCAGGCTGGCTTTTGCCAGGCCCATGACATTGTAGTTGGTTATGGCTTTTTCTGCACCGAGATAACTTAATGTCAGTAGTGCGCCGTTGCGGCCTTGCATCATATTGCGGCCGGCCTTTGCAAGGGCGGCAAAACTGTAGGAACTGATGTCATGGGCAATGGAGAAGCCATTTCGTGTCACGCTGTCCAGATAATCGCCTTCCAGATTCTCACGCGGAGCAAAGGCAACAGAATGGATGATGATATCGAGATGATCCCAGTAGTCGTCAAGGTGCTCGAACACGGCATCTATTTGCTCGTCATCGCTGACATCACAAGGCAAGGTGACTTCAGAATCACATTGTGCAGCCAGTTTTTCTACCCTGTCCTGCAATTTATCATTCTGGTAAGTGAATGCCAGATCAGCACCTTCGCGGTGTAATGCCTGTGCAATGCCCCAGGCGATTGAACGGTTGCTGGCAAGTCCAACAATAAGTGCATTTTTGCCGGATAGTATTCCCATAGTCTTGTCTCGTTTATTAGCGTGTAATGAATTAAACTGGATCGATTGTAACAAACCGAAAAACATTCGCAAGTAATGGATTTTGGCTCAATTTTCTGTAAAGTTATACATTTTAACAGGCTCAACAGGTTATAATTCTGACACGGAATTTACAGCCAGGGATACATGATATTCTATGCAGAGGAAAGTGCTGATTCGTCGTTTGCCGGCGCTATTGCTTATGTGTGTGCTAGTTGCACAGACTGGCTGTGACGGACGTTCACTAAACAACCCTTATCCTGCGCGGGATGATTCCCGGAATATTCTTTATTCGGAATTCAGTGAGCGACCGAAGCACCTCGATCCGATCAGGGCCTACAGTTCTAATGAATACGTGTTTCTGGCGCAAATCTATGAGCCTGTGGTGCAATATCACTATCTCAAAAGACCCTATGAGCTGGCACCCCTGGCCGGCACCCATGTGCCGGTGGCCCGTTACCTGGACAAGGACAGGAAAAACCTGCCGGATGATGCACCCGCAGAACTCATAGCTTACAGTGTGTATGATGTCTCGATCCAGCAAGGTATACAGTATCAACCCCATCCCGCATTTGTGCGTAACGAGGAAAACCGGTTTTTGTATCACCAGCTGAGTGATGAAGCATTGGATAAGATTCACAGGCTGGCTGATTTCAAACAATCTGCCTCGCGGGAATTGGTGGCATCTGATTATGTGTATCAGATTAAGCGCCTGGCGCATCCTCGTCTGAATTCCCCTATATTTGGCGTAATGTCAGATTATATTGTTGGCCTGGATTCATACGCGAAGACACTGAAAGCGGCTTACGACAAAGGGAGAAAAGAAGCAGCCGATGACTACTACCTGGACTTGCAACAGTATGATCTTGAAGGAGTGCAGGTACTGGATAAATACCGGTTTCAAATTACCATAGAAGGTAAATACCCTCAATTTGTTTATTGGTTGGCCATGCCTTTTTTTGCACCCATGCCACCTGAAGCCGAACGGTTTTACAGTCAGCCGGGGTTGGTGGACAAGAATATTACGCTTGACTGGTATCCGGTTGGCACTGGCCCTTATATGTTATCAGAGAACAATCCAAACCTCAGAATGGTGTTGCAACGTAACCCGAATTTTCATGGTGAGTTATATCCTGCAGAGGGTGAAAGAGAAGACGGGGAAGCCGGTCTACTCAAGGATGCCGGTAAGCCGCTGCCGTTTATTGACAAGGTTATTTATAATCTGGAAAAAGAAACAATCCCGTACTGGAACAAGTTCTTGCAGGGTTACTATGATACATCCGGTGTGAGTTCAGACAGTTTTGATCAGGCCATTCGTTTTACCGGTGAAGGGGAGGCGACGCTCACCGATGAGATGAAGGCCAAGGGTATCGATCTGTTGACGGCGGTGACCACGTCCATTTCATATGTTGGCTTTAACATGCAGGACAAGGTTATCGGTGGCGATAGTGAACGCTCACGCAAATTACGTCAGGCGATTGCGATTGCTGTCGACATAGAGGAATTGATTGCCATTTTCGCCAATGGTCGAGGAGTGCCTGCCCAGGGGCCAATACCTGGAGGCATATTCGGGCATGTTGATGGTGAGGCCGGCATAAACCAGTACATTTATAACTGGGAAGGTAACCGGCCGAAAAGAAAGTCTGTCGAGGAAGGCAAGCGTTTGCTGGCTGAAGCCGGTTACCCGAACGGTCGTGATGAAAAAACGGGTAAACCACTGTTATTGTATTTCGATACAGCCATGACAGGGCCAGATGCCAAGGCGTACTTGAACTGGTTACGCAAACAATTTCTCAAGCTGAATATACAACTGGTTATCAGGAATACTGATTACAATCGATTTCAGGAAAAAATGCTGAAAGGAACATCGCAGATATTCAGATGGGGCTGGAATGCAGATTATCCGGATCCCGAAAATTTCCTGTTCCTGTTATATGGACCAAACAAGAAAGTCGATGTTAACGGTGAAAATGCAGCCAACTATGATAACCCGGCATATAATCGTTTGTTTGAACAAATGAAAGCCATGGATAATGGTGTGCAACGCCAGGCCGTGATAGATAAAATGCTGGAGATAGTCCGACGTGATGCCCCCTGGATATTTGGTTATCATCCCAAAGGTTTTAGCTTGCATCATGCCTGGTACCAGAACAGCAAGCCAAACCTGATGGCCAATAATACACTAAAATACAAGCGCATTGATCCCGTGCTCAGGCAACAAAAACGGACTGAATGGAACAAGCCTCAATTTTTTCCACTGATGGTCATTCTGCTTGTTGTCCTGTTTATGCTGGCCCCCGGAATTGTTACTTACATCCGCAAGGAACATCATGTTAGTAACAGGAGTACAGGATCATGATGGCCTATATTATCAGGCGAACCTTCTATGCTATACCGATTTTGATTGGCGTGAACCTGCTGACCTTTGTCCTGTTCTTTTTTGTGAACACGCCGGATGAAATGGCCAGAATGCACCTGGGCGCCAAACGCGTAACAGAGCAGGCAGTACAGAAATGGAAAGAGGAGCACGGTTATGACAAGCCGTTAACCTATAACCCGGATGCACAGGGGTTGGCGAGTCTGACTGATACCATATTTTATGAAAAGTCGGTACGCCTGTTTGTTTTTGATTTTGGTCAGTCTGACGACGGGCGTGATATAGGCTATGACATCAGTCAGCGTATGTGGCCCAGTCTGGCTATTGCCCTGCCTTCCTTGCTGGTGGGTTTGCTAGTCAATATTACCTTATCCATGCTGCTGGCATTTTTTCGCGCGACCTATATTGATTTGAGTGGTGTTGTTCTGGGTGTTGTTTTAATGTCGATATCCTCGCTGTTTTATATCATTGGTGGTCAATTTCTAATGAGCAAGCTATGGCACCTTGTGCCTATATCCGGATATGACACCGGGGTCGATGCGCTCAAGTTTCTGTTATTGCCTGTCATTATCGGTGTTATTGGTGGTATAGGGAGTGGTACACGCTGGTACCGAACCATATTTCTCGAGGAGATCAATCGCGACTATGTGCGTACTGCCAGGGCAAAGGGTATGTCTGAACTCAAGGTCCTGTTCAAACACGTATTAAAAAACGCGATGATCCCGATATTGACGGGTGTGGTTGTTGTCATACCGCTCTTGTTTATCGGTAGCCTGGTTACCGAGGCCTTTTTTGGTATCCCGGGTCTGGGAAGCTATACCATCGATGCCATTAATCATCAGGATTTTTCGATTGTACGAGCAATGGTGTTTCTGGGTTCTGTGTTATACATCATTGGGCTGGTGTTGACTGATATTTCCTACACGCTGGTTGATCCGCGTATCAGGCTGGAGTAACGGAAATGCAGACAATCTCAATGACATTTCTCTGGACTGATATCATGGTGTACCTGCTGGTCACCGTGATTGTTGTTTCTGTTGTCTATATTGCAAGTCGAGAGCATTTGCTCGCGCCCTGGAGGTCGGTTTTCAAAAGACGTCTGGGTATGGCGGCCTTTATGGTACTACTCGTCTATGTTTGTATTGGCCTGCTGGACTCGATCCATTACACCCGGGGTGACAATCCTGAGATCATTAGTCTGTTTGATGACATTGTCGTGGACTTGCGAACGCAGGAAGAGAAAAGCTACTCGGCGCCGTTTGCTACCCACCTGTTTGCCAAGGAGATGATAGAACTGGCTGACGGTAGTACGATCAGGGATTACCCGCGTTTACAGTATGGCGGCGCACACCTGAAAAATCCGCAAGCGGAGAAATCAACGGACATCCTGAAACGTTCGGTCAATGCAGTCATTAATGGGTTATTGGTCTGGTTGTTGTTGATGTCGCTCATGCTTGCCATTCTGGCGAGACGTACTGCTCTGCGATGGCATGAGGTGGCAGGGATTATCTGGCGTGGTGAAGGAGAGTATCCCTGGAAAGTGATGGCTGTTACGCTGAGCGTAATAACGATATTGATATTCTTGTTCACGGGACTGGCAGGACATTACCACGTATTGGGCACAGACAAGATCGGCCAGGATGTGTTATACCAGTCGTTGAAGAGCATCCGTACCGGTCTGGTGATTGGTACGCTGACGACACTGTTTATGTTACCCATAGCCATCAGCCTGGGAATTATGGCGGGTTACTTTCGAGGCTGGGTAGATGATGTTATCCAATATCTCTATACTACCTTGAACTCAATCCCCGGAGTCTTGCTGATAGCAGCAGCGGTATTGATGTTGCAGGTTTATATGAGCAATAACCCCGATCAGTTTGGTGATATAAGCAGTCGGGCTGATGCCAGGCTGTTATTCCTTTGCCTGATTCTGGGTATTACCAGTTGGACAGGATTATGTCGCCTGTTGCGCGGCGAAGCCATGAAAATAAGCCAGGTAGAGTACATCCAGGCGGCCACGGCATTTGGTGTCAAGCATTTACGTATCATCAGCCGGCATATTTTGCCCAATGTCATGCATATCGTACTGATATCGATAGTACTGGATTTTAGTGGTCTCGTGCTTGCCGAAGCGGTGTTATCATATGTTGGTGTTGGTGTTGACCCATCTACCAATAGTTGGGGCAACATGATCAATGGGGCGCGGCTGGAAATGGCGCGAGAGCCCATGGTTTGGTGGTCATTGGTGGCCGCCTTTGGTTTTATGTTTTTACTGGTGTTGGCAGCCAACCTGTTCTCGGATGCGGTAAGGGATGCGTTCGACCCTAGAGTTCAGAGACGGGGTTAGTTGCGTTCGGTTATATATTAGTTGAGGTAGAAGTATGTCCAAGGAAAAAAAGAAATTTTCACAACGGTTGCATGAAGCGCTGGATGATATGAATTACCCCAGGATGGGGCATGGTCGCCAGTCTGCTTTGGCTAAAGAATTAAAATTGTCCCCCCAGCTGATCGGTAAATGGCTCAAGGGCGAAGATTTTCCGAAAACGTCCCAACTGGTCAAGGTATCCCAGTTTTTGAGTGTACGTTCCAACTGGCTTTTATCCGGTGCCGGCTCGAAATACCCGAAGAAATCACCTCCGCTAAGTCTAGTCAGTAGCCAGAAATCCGTGGTTGAAAAAGAGGAAATGGTTGCAGAAGAGTCGACTTCTTATGCAAAGGAAGCGGTCGAGGAAGTAGAAATTAAAGCCAATGAAAACACACAATTGGATAAGGAAGCCTTCGAGGTCGCACTAACCTGGATGCAGTTGTCAGAGCAACAAAGAGTGGCGATAAAAAAAGTAATCCTGGAGCTGGCAGAATCAGATCACTGAGTCTATGGCTGAACCCTTATTACAGCTGGAAAACCTGAAGGCCTGGATCGGGCAGGGCGAGCAACCTGTTCGCGCAGTTGATGGCATCACATTAACGATTAACAGAGGTGAGACCTTTGCCCTGTTGGGCGAGTCAGGTTGCGGTAAATCCATGACTGCACTGGCCATTATGGGCTTGCTGCCGTCACCGGGTGGCCAGGTCGTGGACGGCAG
>Ga0316207_10000879_pt1 | contig 41901 bp, 73 predicted proteins | sample 6weekpyrite_MG_FD_204943 | JGI IMG/M metagenome (GOLD analysis project Ga0316207, IMG submission 204943) | Microbial mat bacterial communities from mineral coupon in-situ incubated in ocean water Damariscotta River, Maine, United States -... | ecosystem: Environmental > Aquatic > Marine >... | reverse complement strand
CAATGACCTTTCAGCTACCAATGCCCAGAACATTATCAGTGCAGGTGGTTCGGGTGCTGACAATACGTCTATTTGGCTGGTTAACTGGGGCGAAAACAAAGTATTTGGTGTTTTCCCTAAAGGCTCACAGGCCGGCTTAAGCCATGAAGACCTAGGTTTAGGTGATGCATTTGACGCAAGCGATAACCGTTTCAGGGCGTATATGGATGAATGGAAGTGGAAGAACGGCCTAGTTGTTAAAGACTGGCGCGAAGTGGTTCGCATTCCTAACATTGATGTATCTGATCTGGTTGCTAAGGCCACTACTCAGGCCACTACTGCGGCTACAGCAATTCATAAGTTAATGGCACGAGCTATTGATCATCTACCTAACGGCCCAGGGGATAAGCCAGCATTTTATGTTAACCGTACTGTTGCATCACATCTGCGCGTAATGGCGATGGATGTTAGCACTGGTGCTGTGACAATTGAGCCTGCGATCAATCAATTCGGCATGACTATTCAAGAGCTGCGCTTTTTGGGTATTCCTGTGCGCTTGGTTGATCGTATCATCAACGCTGAAGCCGTGGTTTCTTAAGGAGAATACTATGTACTTAGATTCACAATTACAACTATCTGACGCTCAGGCGTTAACGGCAACAGCGATTAGTACCAATGTTGCACCTTTTAATGAGTCAATGGGTATTGGTGAGCCTTTAGGGGTTGTCTTTACTGTTGATGTGGCGGCTGACTTCACGACTGGCGATGAGACTTATTCATTCGCTATCGAGACTGATACCGTAGCTGCTTTATCATCTGCGACTATTATCTCAACTAAGGCTGTCGTAGCCGGTACTTTGGTAGCGGGTTATAAGTTTGTGATGCCAATCGATCATACAGATATGGAAGGCTTTATCGGCGTTCGATATACGTTAGCAGGCACTACGCCAACGCTGACAGTATCAGCTAATATCCTGCCATTAAGCATGATTGATGCCTCCGTAGACTATGCAGATGGCTTCACTATCTCTTAATCACTAACTGCCCCTTGCTGGTTCAGGAGGGGCGCATTTGAGGATTTATTATGAAAGTTCGAGTCAAGCCCGGTAAAACTGGTTTCATATACGGTATTTTACGCAAAGAAAATCAGGAATTTAATTTGATGCCTGTTAAACATTCGGTTGATGTAGACAAAAATGGCGACCCTGTTGTTATTACTGAAGAGCAGCAATTTAGTAACGAATGGATGACTAAGGTAGAGAAGTCAAAATCCAAGCCAGGGCCAAAACCAAAGAGCGAAAAACAAAAAGATTCAGAGTAATTATGTTCGGCTGAACTAACTTTAAGGCGGGGCCATGAGTTTAGACACATACGCTAATTTAAAGAATGAAATCATCGAATGGTCACACAGGGATGATCTTGATCTAAAAATAGATACCTTTATTGACATGGCCGAGTCTAAGATGCTGGCTAATGAGGATGAGCCGTTAAAACTCAGATCATCAGAGACTTTAACGGCTTTCGCCACTAATACCACTGATCGGTTTGCAGCGCTACCTACTGGTTATCAGTCATCAAGAAAGCTAAGGATTCAGATTGTTGATGGAGAATCTTATGAATTGTTTTATAGGACTCCAGGACAGTTAAATATTAAAAGCTCTACGGGTATGCCTCGATTCTTCACTATCACAGATCAGATAGAGTTCGATCGCGTGTCGGATCAGGTTTATGCAGGTGAGATTCAGTATTTTCAGGACTTTACTCCCTTATCTGCATCTAATACCACTAATTCAGTATTAACTAATCATCCTAATATTTATCTATTTGGTGCTTTGTGGGCATTAAGAAGCTTCACTGAAGAGCCACAGATGGCAGCGGATAATTATCAGAAGTTCATATTAGCCATTAGGGGAGCGAACAAGAAGGATTGGTTGGGTAGGTATGGGCCTGCCCCTGTTGTGCGCGTAGAAGGCGCTACACCCTAATGGAATCAGCATTTAAAACCGTCCCTATTAACATAGCTGGGCCGTCTTATCAGGACAGGTCAAGACCTTTGACATCTCAGGAAACAAGAAACCTTTATCATGAGAGAGTGGAATCTGGAAAAGAAAACTACGTTATCAAGTCATTTCCTGGGCAAACTAATTTAGGATCGACTACAGCGGGCACTGACAGAGGTATGCACCAAATGTCAGAGATAGCCTACAGGGTTATCGATAATACGCTGTATGAGGTTTCAAGCACTGGCACACACACGTCAAGGGGCACAATATCCGGCACTGATAGATGTATATTTGCTGATGATGGCGTAAATATGTTCATTGTTGCTAATGGCATAGTTAGTCAATACAGCGCAACAACTAACCTTGTTACAGTGGTCACTGATGCGAGTATCGTTGGCGCTCAGTCAGTTGCATTCATAAATAATCAATTCGCTTACACATTTCCACTATTAACAGTGTTTAGTGATGTTGGCGACGGTTCAAGCGCCTCAAGTCTTAACGCTGTAGGGGAAGAATCAGACCCAGACGAATTAGTAAGAGATTACGCTTTTGATCAGATCCTATACCGATTTGGTAAGCGCTCTTGTGCTAACTGGTTTAACTCAGGCGTAGGGATACCGCCATTTGACAGACTTGAAGGCCAGATAATGAATATTGGCCTTGTTGCCAAACATTCGGTTGATAACTCAAGGGACTTTGTTTACTGGCTAGGAACTGATTTACAGGTTTATAGGGCTAGGGGCGGGCAAGAGCAAGTTATCAGCACAGCAGCGATCTCAGGCGATATACAGAGCTATACGACGGTAAGCGACGCATTCGGAGAAATTATCACGGTTGATAATAAGACAATTTATGTTTTGACGTTCCCAACCGAGCAAAAGACATGGTGTGTAATCGAGGAATTAGGGCTAAATGGCTGGTTTGAGCTATCTGAAGGTATAGAGGATGACAGCTTTAACGCTGGTTCTATGCTGAGCGCTTACAATGAAACACTGGTAGGCGATAGGAGTAATGGAAAGTTAAATAAATTAGACTTTAGTGCTTACGATATAGCGGGCGATGCATGGCGTAGACGTAGAGTCATGGGGTCTATAAATGGTGATGCATTAGGGCAGAAAGGCCACAGGATACAAATGTCACGCATGGAATTTATACTTGAAACCGGCGTTGGATTGGTAAGCGGGCAAGGTCAAGACCCCTCAATAATGCTAGAGGCCTCCTATGATGGCGGTAGAACATGGAGTACAGGTACATGGTTGAAGATAGGCCGAATGGGTCAGTTTGATATCAGGGCGGAGTGGTTCAATATGAAAAGCTTTTATGATTGCATGGTTAGATTAACAACTTCTGATCCAGTGGCTTTTAATATCTACTCAGCAGCAATTGACATAAGGCTGGCTGGGCGATGAGTACCTTAGTCAATCCACCACCACAGTTAAGAATACCGGATAAGTTTTTTAATGATCCAGATATAAGGTCGTACTTTGAAAGGCAGAATACTATTCTGTTTCAATTGTGGCAAAGAACCGGCGGATCATTTGACGCGGTAGCTGGGAAGCAGATAGTTACATTAGCGAATAATGATTTAATTCTCGACTCTGATGCTTATGGTTCGTTAATTGTTGTTGATGCGTCTGATAATACGGTTCAAATCACGCTCCCTGCAATATCTGCTGATACATCAGGGGAATCGGTCGATATCGCGGTGATAGATGCCACAAACGATGTAACTGTTGCTACTGCTGGCTCAGAGACTGTGCTGGGTGATACTAGTGTATTGCTCACCCAACAATATATGTCGATACAATTTACTGTTATCAGTACAACCGCTTGGATAGGCACATGAGCTTAATACTACTCCCATTAAACGCAGCAAAAGATGCTGTATTAGTTGATATAAACAATCAGCCACTAACTATCGATGATTCCACACCAATCGAAGTTAATGTCCAGCAGCCAGTAGCTGTTTCTTATACTTCCGCTGATTTTTATACAGAGGTTGTTAAGGGAAATATTACTGGTCATTCAATTGTCCATAAATTTGGACGCAATGATGCTGTTGCAAGCGGGGCATGGGAGCGAGTCGCCTTGTTAAGCGTGCCTGCATTCCATCTATCTGCGGCAACAACCGTCAGAATTAAGGCCGGCGGGAACGCGAATGATACAGCAGCGGGAACAGGTGCAAGAGAGGTGACAGTAGAAGGGCTTGACGCATCTGGCAATGAAGTATCCGAGACAATCGCCACCAATGGCATAGCGGCAAGCGCATCAACAACAACCTCTTTTCTAAGGGATTTTAGGGCTTATGTATCAGCGGTCGGTACGTACTCAACAACACCAACAACGGGAACCAACCAGGGCGCTATTGTCATAGAGAATACAGCGGGAACACAGGATTTAATCTCTATCGCTCAGTATGAGGGTCAATCTCAGTATTGCGGCTATACGATTCCAGCAGGTAAGACAGGTTATCTATTGAGCGCACTAATTACGGTAGATTCAAATAAGACAGCCGACGCTAAGATTGTTACCAGGGCAGGGATAACAGACACGGTAGCGCCTTTTAGCTCATTAAGAATCAGAAATTATTGGGACGGGTTATCTGGTGCGCTTGGATTTTCTCCGAAATCCCCGGTAGGGCCATTTCCTGCACTGACTGATATATGGGTAGAGGCCCAGGGTTCTGGGGCAGTCGCAGAGGTTTCTGCTGATATGGAAATATTGCTTGTGGATGACGCATAATGCACGTAACAGAAACAACCAACAAGAAAGACATAAGGAAAGTGCTTTGTCATCCTGACATCTATGATGTGATAAACGGGGACGGAAGCCCAGATATAGCTGAATTTGAAGTGCCTATCAATGAAGATATTGAATATATTGCAGGATATGAGAAAGATGACATTATTGGCCTAATGATCTATCATACAATTAATGATTTTGTTGAATGTCATATTCAAGTATTGCCAGAGTACAGACAGGAGTATGCAAAAGAATTCGCGCGAATAGCGTTACAGGTTGATAAATACAGAGCCCGCGATCTTTATGCAGAAATACCAGAAATATATAAAAATGTTATCGATTTTGCAGAGAGCTTTGGGTTTGTTAGGGTAAAAACAATTAAAGATGAATATATTAAGAACGGACTAAAATACGATGTACACAGATATAGGCTAAAAAATGGTTGAATTGACCCAAAAAAGATTAAAAGACGTCTTAGACTATAATAAAAATACCGGAATCTTTATAAGAAAAATAGCCAGCTCTAATAGATGTAAGGTTGGCGATATAGTTGGGTCGTTAAATACAGATGGATACTTAACCGTACATATAGATGGAAAGTCCTATTCTCTGCATAGACTGGCATTTCTATACATGACTGGATTTTTTCCTGAAAACAATGTAGATCACATTAATAGGAACAGGGCTGATAATACGTGGGAAAACCTAAGGAGCGCCAGTTATATTGAGAATAATCACAATAGATGTGATAACACTGAGTTGGTTGGAGTTAGATTTGAGAAACGCAGGAACAAATGGGCAGCAACGACAAGCCAGATAGACGGAGTAAAGCAGAGACGTCTTGGTACATTTAAGTATTTTATTCAAGCTATGTCTGCAAGATTTGAATGGGAATCGATGAATAAATTTGTTGTTTTTGGTAAAATATAGAAAGTTGTGTGAATCCTTCTTATATTCGGGAGAAGGAAAAACGCCATTATCCACGCCGAAATACCGGAATGCTATCCAAATGTCATTAGCTTTGCTAAAGAGTTTGGGTTTGAAGAGTCCGGGATCATCAAAAACGACTACATCAAGAATGGTGTAGGGCATGATGTTATTAAGATGAGGTTAATATAATGGGGTTTGTCAGAAAATTAACAGGTAGCGGGGTAGCAAGTGCAGCCCAACAGGGCGGACAGTTACAAGCTGATTCCGCACGAGAATCAAGTGCACTGTTTGAGCCCTTCAGGCAACTAGGTATAGGGGGAATAGAACAAGCTGGATTCTTGACAGACCCTCAAGCACAATTTGATTTTCTTCAAAGTAATCCTTTATTTGATCTAGCATTAGATAATGCCAATACACAGACTAAAAACATGGCTGCTGCACGAGGCAGGCTAAGTGCTGGTGATACATTACAGCAATTGAGTAATAATGTTCTATTATCTGCACAACCCCTAATATCAAGCCAGAAAAACAGCATAGCAGACCTGCTTAATATAGGCTCTTCCACGGCTAAGGCTCAAGGCGGATTGGTTACAGATTCGGCGGCGGCTATTGCCGCGGGCAAGTTAGGTGGGGCAAGCGCAGAGCAGCAGGGCACTGCTAATTTATTAAATGCTGGTGTGAATGCAGGAGGCGCTCTAGCTTTCCTTTCAGATAAGCGGCTAAAAGAAAATATTAAGAAAATAGGCGAAGAAAAAGGACATAATATCTATTCATGGACATGGAATAAACTGGCTAACTCACTAGGCATGTTTGGTGATAGTTTCGGGGTAATTGCACAAGAAATTTTAGATAAATATCCAAGTGCGGTAATAAGTGAAAATGGCTACCTAAAAGTTAATTATTCTATGATAGGTGTTAATCATGGCGGTTAAACCAGAAATAGGGCTTCAGGGCAGAGTCACAGACATAGGGCAGACTTTTAGTAATGCACTGATGAATGTCCAGCGTATAAGTAATCTCGTTCAACAGAGCAAAGAGCGGCCTTTTAGAAATAGATTATTAGAAGCTCAAGCCCAAACAGCAGAGGCTAATATCCCAACGCAAGAGTCACTTGAGAATGCAAGACAATCAGAAATAATCAAGTCTTTGGGTATTGGTGCACAGCAAATTATCCCTGATCTTCAGGCAGGTCGAACAGACCAAGTAGTAGCTAAGTTGGAGAGACGTAGGAATGATCTTATTAATTCTGGTTTGCCTACTGATGAGACAGATGAAGCTATTCAATTAGCCCAAACTAACCCCGCTGAACTATTAACACGCTCACAACAGGCGGTAGACTTGGCCAAGAGAATCGATACAACAGGGGTTAGTCTTGGCGAAAGAGAATTTAGCTCACTAACTGCAAACCTATCTCCAGAGGAGGCAGAAAGAGCCAGAAGAGTTAAATTAGGGCTTGATCCTAGGGCTACTGGTTCGGCAAGTCAAACTATACTAAGGGAAGGCACTGCCGAGCAGATAGGCGATGTTGAGGCAACTATCGGCGAGAAGAAAAAACTAGGCGAAGAGACCGGAGCATCTACAGCTAAACTTAAATTTAAGCCTCAAATAGAGAAAGCGGTTATAAAAGCCAGAACAGCGGCTAAGAGAAAAGGCGAAGCGCTAAGTGAGCTGAACCAAGCAAGAGCGGCTCTACCTGGCCTGACTAATGCTGTTGATCAGCTAAGAGAATTATCAACAATAGCCACTAGCACAATAGGCGGGAAGATATTTGATTCTGCTGTTAAACAAACAGGATTCGGAGCCACTAAGGGGGCTACGGCAAGAGCTAAGTTTATAGCAATCGTTAATAACCAAGTTCTTCCATTATTAAAGCCTACATTCGGCGCTGCTTTCACTGTTCAAGAAGGTGAGGCACTTAAGGCAACAATGGGCGATCCAGACGCAAGCCCAGAAGAAAAGATGGTTCAATTAGATGCGTTTATTAATCAGAAAATGCGCGATATTGAGACAAAACAATCTGAGTTAGGCCAAACAACTCAGGCAGAAAGACAGCCAAAATTCCTGGGGTTTGAGTAATGCCAATAGCAAGGTTTGAAATGCCAGATGGAAGAATAGCGAGATTTGAGGTTCCCGATGGCACTACGCCAGAACAGGCGCAAGCTCAAATACAATCTATGGTGCGAGGCGGCCAATTTAATGAGCCTCAACAGGCTGATCAGCTCGTTCCAAGTGAAACACAACAGCAAGAAGAGCCTACGCCAGCTATGTTAGATCAATTAAGACAGGCCATTTTAGACGCTCCCGGTGGATCAGAATTGGCTGAATTTGGCGCGGCCGTGAATCGGGGTGCTGCTAATCTTGTCGATTTCTTCACAACCAAGCCAGCTAGGGCAGTTCAGCAGATAGCAGGGGTTCCACAAGAAGAAAGAATACCCACAGTAGCTGAGACCTTTGAAGGCGCGATAAAGGGTGAATTTGTAGAGCCGGGATTAAAAAGAGATATATTAAGAGCAAGTGGTGAGTTAGTGGCTCCTGGCGCTGTTGGTGGCCAAGCATTAAGAACAGCGGCCAAGGCCGTTCCAGCAGTTCAAGCAGGCGCACAAACACTAGGACAGAGGGTTACAGGGCAGTTAGGTGCAACAGCACCGGCTCAGGACGTAACAGGGGCGGCTCTGTCTGGTGCTGGCTTGGTTGCAGGTGGTGAGGCTGGCGAAGCTGCTGATGTTGCATTAGGCGGAACTGGCGAGACTGGAAAAGCTATTGGCCAATTAGCTGGCGGCATATTAGTCCCTGTGTCTGGTACTATAATCACACAGACAGGTAAAAAATTAGCCACTCAGAGCGCTAAGAAGCTGTTAAGCGAGGCGGCTCCCACTATTGAAGGGCTGAAAACTGCTGCAAGAGGAGTGTATAAAGAAATTGATAACCTTGGTGCTGTTGTTAATTCTAGCCGCGTTGATAGATTGGGAAATCAACTCGCGTCAATAACCAGAAAAGAGGGGTTTAACAGAAGGATACATCCAAAAGTTAGTGCTGCGCTTGATGAGTTTAACTCTGTTGCAGGAAGAGACCAGACTGTTACACAAATAGACACACTAAGGAAAATAACTAAAGCCGCATCAAACAGCGTAGAGCCTGAAGAAAAGAGATTGGGAACGCTTATGGTCAACAAGATTGATGATTTTTTGGACAACCTAAAGCCTGCTGATTTTAAGAAGGGGAAAGGAAAGGTTGGCGCAAAGTATAGAGATGCAAGGCAGTTATGGAGAAGGGCTAAAAAATCAGAATTAATTGAAGAAGCATTTGAGAAGGCCAGAAATCAAGCGACTGGATTTGAAAACGGATTAAGAACACAGTTTAGGCAGATTTTAAACAATAAAAGGAAATCGGCTGGATTTACTGCGCCAGAATTAGCCGCAATGCGAAAAATTGTAAGAGGCGGATCTGCTGAGAACATGGCTAAAATGATAGGTAGATTTGGATTTAGTGAGGGGCAGGCTTCTAATATGCTTATGGGTTCGCTAGGTGTTGCTGGTGGTGCTGCTGCTGGTGGGCCTGCTGGTGCTGTAGCAGTTCCTTTGATTGGGCAAGTATCCAGAAATTTAGCGCAAAAGTTAACAAGAAATAACGCTAATGCGGCTAATTTAATAGTTAAGGCAGGAAGTAATGGGTCTCGTATCGCAAAAGCATATATTAAAGGCATACCGGCAAGAGACAGAAGCGCGGCAGAATTGACAGAGTTATTACTAAGGCCAGATGTTGCTTTGAATAAAATAAATATAAAATCAGGCGGATTCCCTCCAAAAGTTAAAAAGCTAATAACAGATGCTGTGTTTTTTGCTAATGCAATAAGAAAGCAGCAGGAAGAATCACAGGAAGGGGATCAATAATGGCCTATGCACCTATTGCACTAACCATGCCTCAATATGATAAAGACGTATATGCTAGCTGGTGGCTAAAGGCTTACCAGCAAGGAACCACCACGCCTTTAAGCATGGCCACTGATGCCACAGGCGGGACGTTATTGGTTAAGGCTCAATTAGATACAAGTGGCTACCCTTTGACCGCTGGAGCTGTAAGATTTACGCCTTTTATCGATGGTGATTATGATTTATGGCTATTCCCTACTGAAGTAGAGGCCAATACAAATGACACGACTAATGCGGTGCAATTTGCTGATAATGTAAACGCTGATCCAGAAAGTGGAATTCCGTACGCAACATTAGTTACGTTAACCGGAGCTGAGACATTAACCAATAAGACTCTAACTAGTCCTGTCTTGAATGGCACATTAAGCGGAACAGGTTTTTTAGATGAAGATGATATGGTTTCTGATAGCGCTACTGTTGCCGCATCACAGCAATCTATAAAGGCTTACGTGGATGCACAAGTAGCTGCTGCTGCACCAATATCTGGGGATTGGACTCCTACATTACAAGACTTTTCAGCAAGTGACGCAGAGGGTCAGACATATGGAGTGCAAGAAGGTAAATATACGAAAATTGGGACAACGGTATTTATAAGCGGAAGAATATCCTTAACTTCTTTAGGTGCTCTCACAGGCGGAGACCCAGCCTATATAGCTGGCCTTCCATTCACCAGCGCGGGAAATCTAATAGGCACTATATCACTAGGCAGAGGAAACGCTATGAGTATTACAGCGGGGGAATATGTTTCCGGTCATATTGGCCTTACTGAAACCAGAATAAACCTGAATAAATGGGATGTTACTGGAGGAATAAGTAGTTTAACTATAACCGAGTCAAACGGTGGTGATATGTCTTTCACAGGAACATACCATACGGCCTCATGAATAGTAATGAATAAAACTTCAATATATACGAGGTTAAACAAATGTCTTACGCACCAATAGCACTAACAATTCCACAGTATGATAGCGAGACTCTGTCTAGTTGGTGGTTAAAAGCCTATGAACAGGGCACAGTCACACCTTTAAGTATGGCGACTGATGCGACGGCCGGTACGTTGCTAGCTAAATGCCAGCTTGACTCAGAAGGCTTCCCTATAACAGCAGGGGCCGCTAGATTTATCCCCTTTATCAATGGCGATTATGATCTTTGGTTATTCCCGACTGAGAGCGAAGCAGACTTTGACGACACGACTAATGCAATCCAGTTCGCAGACAATTTAAATGCCGATCCCTCTAAAAATAGTGTAATTCCGATTGGCAATGTAGCTGCTCTAAAGCTATTTGAGGGCGAATTTGATAACCAAAGAGCTAGTTTACAGTCTTATTATGACGGTATTGTTGGGGGCGACCAGGAATTATTCTGGGACGCTGCTAGCACAGAGACCGCTAATGACGTGACTATATTTCAAGTGACGGGAGTTATTACAGGTCGTTGGAAGAGCGTATCTTTGGACTTTAAAACATCTATGCAGGCAGGTGCTAAGGCTGACGGGGTTACTGATGATACAACGTTTATACAAGCTGCATTAAATGCCGTATCGAATGTTAAGTTATCAGTCGGAACAAGTATTATCACTTCAAACCTTGATATGAATTCAAATCAAGTCATTGAAGGGTTTGGTCATAACTCTATCCTGAAATTAGGTGCTAATGTTTCCGTTATTGAGTTTGATAACGTAAGCAATGTAACTATCCATAACTTCCAGATAGACGGTAACAAAACGACCTACACCGGGCTAACTAATGAAGGTATTTATGGAGTAGCTAACGGGAACAGCTCAACAGATATTGAAATATCTAATATGTTGATCAATAACATGGGGGGTGCTGGGATATTAATACTTGCTCAGACATTAGCTCATGATGACGATATAAGAATAATTGATAATGTAGTTAAGAACACCGGCACAATGGGTATCCACTGTCAGGATTACGTAGATAATACGTTAATTGCCAGAAACCATGTAGAAGACTTTGCACTTGATTTAGCCGATCGACCCGGTATTACTACAGGTCGAACAGCGGTTAATCATCGAGTTATTGATAACCGGGTTATTTGTAACCCTGCTGCTTTAGGTGTCAGTACACATTGTATTTCTATGGATAACTGCAATGACTTTGTTTGCGCTAATAACCTTGTTTCGGGTTCAATTGGCTACGGGATAGAAATTGGTGGAGGTCAAGATGGTACGGTTACAGGCAATAAGATAACCTCCTCAACTAGAGCTGGTATAGGCATTGGTAGCTCAAATCAAGACAATCAGAACGTATCTGTTACAGGAAATACAATCACAGATGGAACTGCTCAGGGCATCTGGATGGCAAAAGCCGGTGGAACTCTGGTCTCTGGGATCACCCTTACAGGCAACACAATTAAGAATAATGCTCAATCAGGGATAGAAGTAGGTGATACTTGTGAAGATATTACTATTATCGGTAACAAGATAAGTGAAAGCGGGTTATCTGGTATTTTTGTATACACTAGTGATGATTTGATTATTCATGGTAACAAGATAAAAGATAACAACACTGATTTAAATGTTGCTCATGCTGGTGTTCGTATTGCCAATCTAGTTAGTGAAACTGACATGCTTATAGATGGCAATAGGGTGACTGGAAGTGGAATAACCGACTATAGTATCAATAAGCCTGTTATTAACAATGGTTTGGCAAAAATAGCAGCGGAAACCTTTCCACTAGCTACAACAAACCCTTCTATTGCTAACGGTAGAACATTCAAAACAGCTGATCTAACAGCATTAACAGCATTTACTGGTAGTGTTGGGGATGGGGACTCGTTTAAAATATTAGCTTTACATGCAGCTACATTGGTTAACGGTGGAACATTAAAAACCTCAACAGGAGCAAATAAGGCGATGACAGTGAATGTAGTATACGAGTTTACAAGTATCGGCGGTATTTGGTATGAGACGGCAACAGCATGAAGACATTAATCATTAGACGTATAACCACAGGTGATCAGGGTACCTTTGGTAATCTGGTATTTGAGAACGCTCCTTTTGCCGTAACTTTGGAATTGCCTTGGCTAGATAACAAGCCTATGGTTTCTTGCATTCCATCAGGTGAATATATCTGTAAACGGGTGTCATCTCCTAAGTTTGGAGATACTTTTGAAGTCACGAATGTTCCAGGGCGTACTCATATCTTATTCCATAAGGCAAATAGGCTGAGAGACTTACTGGGATGTATTGGCGTTGCTGAACAATTTGGCAAGCTTGACGGCGAAAGCGGAGTGCTTAACTCAAAACAGGGGTATAATGAATTTAAAGCAATATTATCAAACGATATAGAGTTTAGATTGGTAATTGTTGATGACTGGAAAACTAACCTTTTAGGGGATTGATATGGCGGGTAATCGTAAACCAAAGAAGAAGAAAGTCAGAAAGCCTAGATAATGAACATTATAGACACAATCACAACAGGCGAGATATATTTCTTGATCGCTGCTGGATTGATTGCATTAGGCGCTCTTCCGACTAAATACAGATATGTAGGGATTATTTTATTTGTTGAGTTTCTTGTGATGACGGGTTATCAGACCTTTGTCCTTGAATCTGAACATGATTTATTCCCGACAATTGAGCACAATTCCTGGTTTTATTCCATTAAGTTTTTGCTTCAGTCTGTATTCCTTTTAACCTACTTAGAATTTAAATGCCGGGCATTAAGTGCAATGTCAGCTATTATTATGGGGTATCTATTTTATGTGATGGTATTAGCTCTGTTAGGAATTGAAGCTGAGAATTATGAGTTCATGATGACAGGAATATCCGTTGTACAGCTTATTATTGGGCTGATTGGAGTCATTAGTGGTCATTGGAACAATCCTAATTTTATTCGCCGCTATCTTGATTTTAGCGGTCATAAGAGAGCTTAACGATGGCAGAGACAATAGTGATCGATCAGACGTTTCTAGTAATAATGATGGTGAGCCTGACTAGTACGCTATTTGCCGCTTTGGGTACGTTATTATATTGGCTTGGTAAGATGCTTTTCAGACGATTGGATGACCGAATAGACAGGCTCTATGCTAATGTTAAAGAATGCCGAACGGAGTTAGAGGACAAAATAGGTAATCAGGCGTCATATAACAAGGAGACACGTAAATCAGCCTATGACTGTCATGACAGGATAACGAATGCAGAAAAAGGATTATTAAATAAAATATCTGATCACATAGATAGATTTCATACTAAGAGCTAATGTTTTTTATCCAATAAAATCCACCGGCCTGTTTTTGCTTTACTAAACAGCATTTATTTATGCTCCCCCTGTTAATACCTGTTTCCCTTGCTGCGCTTGCTATTGAATAATGGTAGGCAATTATATTGCAGAAAAAATCCATTTGTATGACATTTGAGCTAGCCTTATTATTATTTCCGTTTCTTCTGTCGTAGTTCCCTTTTGTATTATTCTCTGCCCAAGTAACTATCCTTATATTAGAAAATGAGTATCCGATAGAATCGTCTATTCTATCTATAGACGGAGATAAGTCTTTATTATGGTTTGATTTTTCCCATTCATCAAATAATATATGGAATATATCTTTATTTAAAATCCAAGCCGTTAATTCTTTTAATGTATAACTCGGTAAATTATGATTTCTTCTTTTAGATCTTGCACATTGTTGTGCATACATTCTTTCGATAAATCCTAACTTGGTTTTTCTATACAAGCTTTCTCTTTTGTTTTGACATTTACGGCATTCTGGCCGCAATCCATCTGATTTCAATGAGTCTTTGTTAAAATCAGTATATGGCTTTTCTGTATCACATTTAGTACACTTCTTTATAGTCATTAGCTTACTCTCTTAAGTTTATGATAGGTGATGGGCGTTCGTAGCGCCCTGTAGCCGATTATACTATTAAAGATTGGTGATTGATAGGCACACAACGTAGAGGTGATATATGTTTGGATTAGGGCGATTAACGAAAGGTCTATTTAGTGGTGATGTATCAAAAACAGTCGATTCTGTTGCTAATGGTCTTAATGGGTTGTTTACATCTGATGATGAACGTCTAACCCACAAAGAAGTCATGGGACGACTTAAGCAAGAACCCCAAAAAGCTCAATTAGCTGTGAACGCCATAGAAGCCCAGCACAGGTCTATATTTGTTGCAGGCTGGCGACCCTTTACAGGATGGGTATGCGGGCTAGCACTGGCTTATCAGTACGTCCTACACCCATTAATAGCATGGATAGTTACTATTACAATGGAAACACCGGTTTATCCACCTGAAATCGATCTAGCCGTGATGATGCCGGTATTATTAGGAATGTTGGGATTAGGTGGAATGAGAACAATGGAGAAGAGTAACGGCTCTACGAGGTGATAGTATGAAGTTTGTATTAGGAACAATTGGTATAACGTGTGTGATACTTACTAATTTAATCGGATGTGTATCCACTGTAAAAAAGAAGGTTGCCACCCTTACGCAAAGGTGACTGTTAATAAGGTTAAAGTGAAGTATCGTTGTTATTGGTAAAGCGTCCCTGCGTTAGTGTCCTAGCCACCTCCTTTCGAGTTATCGGCCTTCATCAAGTTCTCTACATTTAATATATCTACACTCAGCCTCAATACTTGCATCAAACTGAGCTTGCATCTCTTCTGTCCTTGTCTCCCACTCATCACCACAGGCGATTAAATCAGACCAGCCTATAAATAATAAGATAAATAGGGCTAGGTAGTATCTAGTCTTCATCTTCAGCGACTTCCGCATAAGATTCACAGGTTTCATGTAGATATTCTTCAGCATAACTGTGTAATGTTATCTGTTTTTGCTCTTCATCAAGCTCATCCCAGTGAATAGGCAAATCCCAATAATCAACATGATCACCATTTGCCCAGCCAGTCGAAACTGTAACTTTTATTTTTTTGGTCATAAATCACCTTATAGGGAGAAACCTCCCGGTTAGTTATTCTCAAGATCCTTGATAAACTTCTTAACAAGATTCCTGTGTTCGTGTTTTACCCATGCCTGTAGATGAATATAACCATCTTCCCGCTTCTTATCCCTGAATTTCTTCTGTCTGATTCGTTCAGGTTCGCCTGTGCGCTCAGTCATCGCTATCTTCTTCAACAATTAAGCCATTATAAGCATTTCTAGCCTCTACATATTCAGAGCTTTGAAAATAAGCTCTTTCTGATGTAGTAAACGGCCCGCCTTTAGATGGGGCTTTCCACAGATATTCCTTAATATTTGTTTCTAGCTCCATCCATGCCTCAACAACTTGATCAGGTTTTTCGGATACAATAGCTGTTTTTATAGCTACAACAGACTCATAGTTGTCTAATGTTGCCTGCATTGTGTTAGTAGCGGCCTCCCAGCAAGCCTTTTTAACTTGCTGCTCTTGTGCTGCAACTAGTTCATCGGCGCTTGCTATCTCTGTCCCTGCAAATCCAAGGAATGCCAGGGCGCGTCCTACTGCTGAGGTTTCGCAGTTTTCTAATGCAGAAGTTTTGTTTATATGTCCGTTGTTTCTATTCTCTTCTGCTGTGCCAGTAGCAACGACTCGACCTGTAGCATCAATGATCTTTGCCCTAACAATCACATACTCTGTATTGCTAACGATCTTTGTTTTTATGGCGTAGTCTTTGAAATCATCAGACTTTCTAAGCTGATCAATCCTTTCGGCTACTGTTATGTACTCTTTTCCGTGTATTTCTATTGGCATACATCACCTATATAGTTAAATAGAGCCGCTTACGATCGGCAAGTCGCCGCTAACTGTGCTTTTACGTCCAACTAATCTTAGCGGAATCCAGACGCGCGATATAACTCTAAATCCCGTTCGTGACCACTTGTCGGGAAAACACAAGCAAATGAGGGAAGTTTCAACCCTTGGTCAACCAATCACCATTGGCTATTCTAATTCGCCTTGTATCTTTTCAAGTAACTCTATCAAATCCTGTAGTAAGTCCTGTTTTTGATCTGATTCAAGAGACTCCGTAGCCGTTTTAACTACGTTTCTGATCATGTTTTCTATATCGTTTCTAGTTAGTAATATCATGTGGTAATCATCTCAAATTATTTAAAGCCCGACTAATCAAAGTTTTCTATTGGGTATCAGTTTTGTTTATCCAGTGAGTCTTAAAGCCCTTAAACCATGCGTACGTGTAGAAGAAACATAAAATAAATATTCCCCACTGTTCAGCCATATAAGCAGAGTAAAACCAGAAGGGTTGGCCTACTAACCCAAATACACTGGAATAGCGTCTAAAACTCTTACGTTCGTCCTGAGATAGCCATATAGCGACTACGCCTGTTAAAGCTATTGCTATTTGATCCATCACTTAAGACCCAATAATTCTAATATTTCATCTAATGAGCTTGTGACTAAATAATGCCCTTTCCAGTTAGCTAATAGCTCTTTTTGGTGTGGTGTGGTGTTTTTCTCTTTGCCGACCTCTTTTAGCTCTATCCAGTAAGTCACGCCCTTGTATCCTATTAGAAAATCATCCATTCCTAGCTCTACAGTCACGCCATTTATAGCTCTTAATGCTTTTACTATCTCAGGTTGATTAGCGTCTACCTTTGATCTGAGCCGGTTAACTCTACTCACTAATCACCCCATTCTCTAAACGTCTAATATTGGTCATCATAATTAAATGCAAAAACACCTCTGATCTTTCCCACTTATTATCCCATAGGTGGCTTTTACTGCCCTCAGTAAACTCTCTATCGCATTCATGGCATAACTCAGCAGTAGCCAGATCATTGCACTTTATACCTCTGCCTTTGCCGTAGTCGTGTTGCCTTGGCCCATTATAATGACAGGAGTAAGCGCCATCAGCACCACAATTAATACAGGAACTACCTTTGCTGGCCTTTGTTATCTTGCTCATACTGTCTTGAACCTCACATAAACCACATTCTTCGTAGCCATAATTTATTTAGTTATATGGTCAAAGTACCATCTCATAATGCTTCGATATAAACATATTACCAAATTGATACGCAACCTCCCCAACTTCAAAAGCCTGTTGAAAATCACTGCCTTTATTCGACACTATTTTGCTTCTAACGAATTCTTTAAAACCTAGCTCTTTACCGTCTCTTCCAGTTGCTTCTTGCTCCCTAAAGCCATTTGGTAATTTGACGTATATTTCAACGTCATTAAAATGCGGAACACCTATAATTTCACATAACTTTTCATGCTCTAAATCAAAATTATCATCTGTAATAATTGCATCACTATATTTCATGTTGTTACCCTTTTGCATAAGTTGTTATACTGTTTAATTCTTCGCCTAGAGGCTTTTTTAATTTCTAATATGTCGTCTAGTCTACTCATAATTTCATGCCCTCAAATTCTCTCATTTGCTCATCGGTCACTTCACAATACCCAAAACAGAACAACGCATATAAATGATTAACACGGTCTGTACGGTCTTCTGTCATTATATCGTGAACTACCCTACTACCTGCCTTGATATAGTATTTAGTCTGCTTGTACGCGCCCTTAGCGTCCTTCTCGTTGTGTTTCTCAATGGTGTAGATCATGCGAACTTAGATATTGCCCATATAATCAAAAACCATAACGCTAAACTAAATACCGCTGCTTTAAATATTGGGGTCATATATCACCTTATAAACTCACTTATCAAACTAGAAAACATATTCATCATGGTTTCATGCTGCCTATGATCGTAAACAAAGATATAGTCACTATCGCAATCCGGTCTATGCAGCCTTACATTCATTTCAAGCGTACATATTTCCATCAGCTCATGACAAATAACCATAAATATTTCGTCTTCTGTCGAGTTTTTGACGCCTATTTCAATAAATTTATCACGGTACGAAAATGATCCGCCTGCATGTGATTTTTCCCATATAACCTTAAATTCGTAGCAGTTGATCTTTATTGATTTAATTCTTTTTATTTTCATTTATCACCTATACTCAGGAGCCGAAAACTTAACATTATTCTCAGCCCCAAAAGCCTCCATTACTGTTATTACATCTATCATCTGTTTAATGGTCATTTTAGACGTTCTAGCGCCCAACATAACCACCCCGGTACCATCCAGGTTAGGTATAGCCGTTTGGCCGTTTAACGCGGCTGTGAAGAGGTCTTTCCAGTGTTCTGGTTTCATCTTCTTGTTATACCATGTGACCTGCTCAGATATTTCTCCAAGCATTGCCCACATCTTATCGTTCTGCTCTAAACTTCGAGTGGGGGGTTTTTGCTTAATCGAGACCTCATAAGGATGAACTGAATAATCAAGCCCTCTGAGATAAGTCCCTATTGGAGTTATCTGAGTCTCTTTATAAATGGTAAACTTTTGCATTAGTATTTATCTTTCACAGCTTCCTTGATCTTGTCATTAATCAAAGATGAGGCTTTCTTAAATTGATTATTCTTGTATTTCTGTAGTCCCGTGGTAGCCGCTTGTAATGCTGCTCTATCACTCGCTCCGGCTTTTAATGCGCCTTTATAAATCTGGTCATAGATATAGTCTTGTTCGTTCATACCTCATCACCTTGATTATCAATGTCTATTCTGGCCTGCTCTTGTATATATGCCTTACAAGCCTTTGATAGACGCATAACAAAATTAACCCCGCCAGTGTCGTGCATAAGGAAAAAAGATAAATCATTGAGCGCAATTTTATCTAAACAAGCTGGTATTACTTCATCACGAAGATAGTCTAAATCAGCGTACAGCTCGTTTTCTCGCTCTTTCCTAGCCTGTATATACTGATCATCAGAAACACGCTCAGGCAGAGGCTCAAGCATTGCAGCGTCATGGTTTGGTCTTATGTAGTTGGTGTCGTAGCTCATGAGTCACTCCCAATAGCCAGTAGTTCAGCTTTACGCTCTTTTAGCTGATTAATCTTAGTTTCAGCAGCGGCTTGAACGACTTGTATTTGTTTGTCTATTACATTTATTTCTGCTTTCTCAGCTTCACCATAAGGTAGCCTTACTAGTTCTACTTCTGCCCATTCAGATATACGGATATATCCGTCGTTATCACCATATTCTTCTTCACTGCCAACCATATTGTAAGTATATGACTCGCCAATTCTTTTAAATTCTGCAATTCTCATTTTACTAACTCCATTAATATTTTAAATTCACCGCCGTTTAACTGGCAGGTATTTTTCATCTTTGACCGCATAATCTCGTTATACTTATCGGCTACCCATATTTCATGGTTTCCATCAGGTGATAATTTAATGATCTGAGCTTCATATACCCCTAGATAGTCAAAAAACTGACTGCCTCCTGAAACGACTTTAACCTTCACTAGATCATCTACTTTCATAATCACCTCTTGAATACAAGTTTAATGATTAGTATAGATAAGTGAAATAGAAAGATTTGATAGTAGATTAACTGAGTTAATAGAAGCTCCCGACAGAGCGCCGGGAGCAATCCCCAGCAATGCTTTAGGGAGGTGATAGACTGACCTGTGCTTTGCTGAGAATTATATTCTAACACAAAAAAAGAACCCACTAGAAGATAGTGGGCTAAATGTAACGTCCTTGTCTCTTGCTTGTGAAATTGGTCAAGGTCGTGGCGAGATTTGAACTGGCTTTTATCTAATCAGCTACTATAGAACTATTGCTATAGTGGTTCTATCATTGCCTACACAACCCATAATAGACTGGTATTACCTGACCAGTCACAGGAGTTTTATCGATTAACCTAGTTTAGAAAGTATCACCTCCGGTTAGTTAGTGTACCTACAGATTAATCTAACTAAATAACGAAGTACAATAGATTGTGATTATGATAGTTATTAATTTGATTTATTAAGCCGAACATTCATCCCTGAATGCCAGCCCCTCTAGCTGAGCTTTGAGGGTGAGTAGTGGGGATAGTTTAACTGCCTACTTGTGTTTTTTCAATTGGAACTATATTTCTATTTGGCCCATCACCGAATATCATAACGCCAGGAACGAACGTAAGCGCCTCTGCGACATTATCGCCTTGCTGGGTTGTCACCTGGATAACACAGCCAACACCGTCAATCTGCATGGCTTTGGTGGACTTCATCCAGCCCTCTTCATCACTTGACGCTTTACTGATTAGCTTAAACATATCGCCATTACCAAATACATTGATGTCTTTTACGTTTTCTGAGGCTTTAGAAACACAGTCATTGTGTAGAGTTTTCATATTATCTCCTATAGATAAATGATGTTTGTGAGGGTTTATTATACTATTCTTTCGTAACCTTCTTCAAATGTATCTGCCGGGCTAAATGAGAAATAACCACCTTTATAAACTACGTAATACATACCAACTTCTGGTACTGGCTTGTTTTCAAGGTTTTCTGATTCTACGTTAATTGGTTGAAAGTCTTCACCAAAGAAGAAATCCAGTGAGCTATTATGATTTAAGACAATTTCTTCAATTTTAAGTGCCCGTACTTCTTTATTACATTTGTAACGTGGTAGTTCTGCTTGTTCTGACATATATCACCTGTAGGTTATTTGAGGCTTTATTATACACCAGAAACAACTAAGCCCCAAATTAATGAGGCTTAGGATTTGAGGCCGCTAGTGCGTTTCCTCTTGTTGGTCTGGGTGACAGGATTTGAACCTGCGACAATGAGCTTCCAAAGCTCCTACTCTACCAAGCTGAGCTACACCCAGATATTCTGGGTTCCGGTCGAGTTAGTTGTTTAGTTTTCATTGACATTCAGACCTGTTGTAGTAAATTAGAGTTATCGACTGGGCTACCAACCCGGTTGAACAGTAAATGCAAGTTACGTATCCAACCGCCACAATGGCAGCCGATATAAGTATGATATCTCACACTGTTCGACCAATCAAGTAGCCTGAATTTTAATTAATTAGGAGATACTACTGTGATTGAGCTTATAAATGGGGATTGTATTCCTAGAGAGCTGGTTAAGTAATGCTGACCAGAGCTCGAGCTAATAACTAGCAAGGAAGAAAAAGGGTGGGGTGACTATAAAATAAATAGACAGGCTGTGAGGTAAATATATGTGTAATAAAATAGGCTACAAGGATAAGTCAGAAGCAAAGAAGGAGATATTATTTATTAAAAGAGCTAATAGAAAGAGTGAGACACAACAGTATAAGAAGCTAAGGCCTTATAAATGTCCTTATTGTGAGTATTGGCATTTAACCAGCAAGAGACAAAATAAGTGGAATAAGAAAAGGTAAATACTATGAAAGTAACAGAAGAGCAGTATATTTTATTAAGTAACGTAGTAAGGATTGATAATTTACTATCAACATTCAACCCTATATTCAGGGATGCGCTAACAGAGGAAGAGAGCGACTTATTAGCGAATGCTTATAATTTAGTTTATGAAGTTAAAATGAAACTCAATGCTAAATACGATATTGAAGGACAATAGATTCAGTTAATGCACCTAAGATTATTTTGATTAGATATTTACATCATGATAGCTAGAATAAGGGTGAACTAATAGGAGAATAGATATGCACATAACCGACCTATCGTTGGACGATATGACAGTTGAAGAACTAAAAGATATTAAAGTAGAGAATCTGATTGATTTGGATAATATAAAAATTCAGATAGATTTTGCAGAAGATTCACCGGAAACACTGGATAAAACATGGTTATTTAATGCAAAGATAGCTATGAAGAAGGTAGGAAGGAATGACCAGCTTATCGCTAATGCGCTTTCTAGAAGGACAAAAGAGGAGGCAAAGATAAGAAAGGACACGTTTGAAGGACTATTTGTGAGAGCAGCTAGTTTTATGTTAGATCGTGATGTTTTCGTAGAAATTAAAGATAAAGCCAATAGGTTTATGGAGGATCAGTAATGCTTGATTTAAACAAACCAGTACAAATAAGAGACGGAAGAAAGGCAAGGATTATCTGCACTGATAGAGCTGGCAATTATTCAATAGTGGCATTAGTAGGTGATATTGAGGACATTGAAATATTTACAGAGAAAGGACAGATAAGAGTCGGGCGAGACAATCAACCAGGAGACCTAATCAACGTACCTGAGAAGCATGTAAGGTATTTGAACGTATATTCTATAGGTGGAAAATTAGGCCCATTTGAATCATTTAGAACAGCTTCAGAGGCAGAAAAAATGCGTGGTTCTAATTGCATAGCCTGCAAGAGAGTCGAGTTTAAAGAAGGACAATTTGACGAATATAACTTGTCGAATAGGTGATTTATGGTAAACACGATACACCACAGTATTAGACAATCAACGAAAGGAAAGATTAAGCCTAATAATATGTCTAAGGCTCCAGCAATGGACGAAGAAACTAGAGATGGCCTGTCAAATATAGCCCTTAGTATTTTTACTGATTCGGTTAATTCTGGACAGTATTTTCAGGATGCTATTTTAGCGGTCTATTTAAGCGGTTTAGAAAATGGCGTATCTGCTTTAAATGACAAAGGGTCAATTTGACGAATAGGTGATATATGAGTGAAGACTTAAAGCAGTTTATAGCGTGGCATGAATCCGTTATTGCTCAATACCCGCTAGAAATACAGATTGAGCTAAGATATGCGAGAACTAAATTTGTTTCTAACTGGGATAAATACAAATGACAGCAGAAATACTAGAACTAGACAAAGACCAGCTTAAATTCGTATTGAAGAATCACGAGTGCTTTAGTAAGAATGAGGTCAAGATAGCGGCTAAACTGCTTGCACAGGGTAAATACAAAAGAAAGCTGGCTGGTTATAACGGTTGTTCCTGTATGTATCATAGCGCATTAGAAAGAGCAGCTAGAGAGTACGACTATGGCTTGCAAGCAGCAGGATCAAGGGTGTTAGGAGGGTTATTTAACTAATGGATAACACAGAAAAGCTACTAAGAGCATTAATAGTATTATTAGCAATAACATTAACAGGCTGTAATCCTGTGCAAAAAAACAACAGAGTTGTGTGTGATAGCGGGTTTAAAACGCCGTGGTCTAAATACGCTCATATTGATATGAACACTGGTTTGATAGAGTGGAATAACGGCGTTTCTTATAAAAGGATGATGGCTAACGGCGAGATATGCCACAGAGAGAAAAAGCAGGTACAAGAAGATAAGTAATGTGTTATTATACCCTTGTCTATTGGATGATTTGGCCCTGATAGTAGACGTAACTTAAAACTGAACTTAAGACCCTGTTTAGAGTAGTGCGAGAGTTTGTTTAGTCTCTCGGTCAAAGCACTACTTTAAGCGGGGTTTTTTATTGGAGAATCAATAATGAATAAACACTTCAAAAAAGCAATGCGCTTATCAAAGGCAATGCCATCAAGAAAACTCAAGAAACGCACAGCCAGGACTATCCTTAAGCACATTTTAAGGGGCCTTAAATGAGTGAGCGTAAGTCATTTATTATCCACAAAGATAGTCTTGAGATACTGGATAAACTAACCAAAGAGCAAGCTGGCGAACTATTCAAAGCAATAAAAGCATACCAATTTAATGAAGACGTAGATGTATCAGATTTAATAGATTTGGTGTTTACTCCATTCAAAAAACAGTTCGAGCGAGACAGCGAAAAATACGAAAAACTCTGTGAAAAGAACAGGTTAATAGCTGTTAAAAGGCATTCTACCAAATCTACCACTGGTACATCTGGTAGCCAGTCGTTACCAGTCGTTACCAAATCTACCGATAATAAGAATGATAGTAAGAGTAAGAGTAAGAGTAAGAGATTTACAAAGCCAACCATTGGAGAACTAAAAGCGTATATCAGTGAAAAGCAATATATTGTTGATGGAGAGATATTCTACAACCACTACGAATCAAATGGATGGATGGTCGGTAAGAATAAAATGAAAAGCTGGAAGGCTTCCTGTAGAACTTGGCATTTGAAGAACAAACCACAAGAAGCAACTATTAAGCCGATAAGGAAAGAGCTATGAATTATGAAAATACAGTGATTGGCGCATTGATGCAAAAACCAGAATTAATAAACGAGGTTGATTTAAGTGCTGATGATTTTGAGATAGTAAGCTGTAAGTTAGTCTATCAATCCATACTGGATATGGTTGCATCAAATGATGTTATCGATTTATTCACGGTTTCAGATAAGTTAGGCAAGAATCATAAAAATGTGCAGTGGGTATCATTTATTGGTCAGGCAATGAAAGACTGTCCATCAACATCAAACGTCAATGCGTATGCAAAATCTATCAAAAATGCCTCAATGATTAGAGCTGCTAAGTCTGTGTGTGTTGATTTGTTAAACAATATTGATGATTCTGAGAATAGCGAGTCAGACATAGACCAATCAGTGAAGTTATTAATGGAGCTATCATCTGTCAGACAAAACCACGAACATTCAATGTCTCAGACAATCACAAAGTCTCTAGAAATGATAGAGGCCGCAGCAGAGAATACCGGCACAGTCGGCATTCCTACCGGCATAGAAAGGCTTGATGAGGTGTTAGGCGGTTTTCATGATTCAGACCTGTATGTGATAGGTGCAAGGCCAGCAATGGGGAAAACAGCCTTTTTACTAAATTTATGTAATGCGCATCAGGATCAATGCGGGATTATCAGTGCTGAACAACCCGCCGAGCAAATGGGAATAAGACTAATTGCTATTAACGGGAGAGTGAGCGCACAAAAGATGAGAACCGGCACTATGGAAGAGTTTGATTATACAAAACTCACAAGCTCGGTTTCTCAGTTACACAGAAATAATAATATTTGGATCAATGACAAATCAGGCATAAGCATTTTAGATGTTATCAGGCAGGCCAGAAAGTGGAAGCACCAATACAATATCAAGGCTTTGTATATTGATTATATACAGCGGGTTAAGTGGACTAATCAACGCATAGCCAAGTGGGAGCAGGTTGGTAATGTGGTTCAATCACTAAAAGAACTCGCGAGAGATTTAGACATTCCAGTTATTGCCTTGGCCCAGGTTAATCGGGATGTAGAGAAAAGAACCGACAAGCGGCCTTCAATGGGTGATTTAGCGAATAGCTCAGAGATAGAAAAAGAGGCCGATATTGTCATGACATTGTACAGAGATGAGGTGTACGACGAAGATACAGACCAGAAAGGCATTATGGAGATAAACGTGTGTAAGAACCGCCACGGCCCTACAGGACACGTTAAAACGGCATGGATCGAGCAGTATATGCGGGTTGAAGACTTACAAAGACAATACAGAAGCTAATGATTAACTCACCTAATCACAGCCATAAATACAATTGATTTTTAAAGGTATAGTTAGTGGTGTATATTTAAATCATATTAATTTCAAAGCCCATAGGGTTTTACCTTACGGCTGTCTGGCAGGTCGTTGACAAACATGTAATCGATGCTCCTATGAGCTTATGAAGTATTAGCTGTAATTACATGATTGCCAGAACTAATTTAAGAGGTGATAAATGAGAACACTAGCAGACCAAGCCATGAAGCCACACGACTATATGATAAAGCACTGGCATAAAGACGTCCCTTTACATGTGTGTATGAGCGCCTTAGAACGCGCTGAGGAGGCGACTATTGAAAACTTAGGCTTAGGTGAAGATATTTGTTTTAAAGCTGGTGACATGATTATGATGGCTATTGAAGAATTGAAAGAATACAAACAAAGGACGCACTGATGAAAGTATCAAATGAGCCAATAAATAAAGAGGATTTTAATAAGTGGCTTGAGATATTTAAAAAGACAAGCGGTAGATTTACAAGTGATCCTATAATTTATGATGATGTTGTAAGGGTGAGTTACACATTTATAGATTTTGAAGATTATCAAAGATTAAATGAGTCATTTGAAAGAGCTACTACTGAAATAGTCGAGGTAAATTCAGGTTTTTTGAAGAAGATTGCAAGAAAGATAGGTGGTATTTTAAAGATTAACGGGTAGTGGCGGAATAGCCGCAGTTAAAATTGCTGAAACTGTCAGGGCGGCAGCATAAGAGGAACTCCCTGACTTACCCGACCATATTATGGTGTGAAACTGGCAGTCAGGCGAAGTACAAGCTGTGGGCTCGAAGCGGCCAGTGGATCGCCACCATGTTTGCAGAGTTGAAGGTTACTGACTATAGGATCAGCGTAAATATTCCCTCAGCTCTGCATACTTAATTAGGAGAGAGAAGTGAAAGACGTTGAATGCCCTTATTGTGGCGAATGGCAAGAGATAAATCATGATGATGGCTACGGATATGATGAAAGCTTAATTCACGAGCAACAATGCCGTGATTGTGAAAATAGCTTTGCCTTCACAACTTATATTTCATTTTCTTATGATGCCAAAAAAGCAGACTGTATGAATGGCGAGCCGCATAATTTTAAGCCGACTTGCACAGCGCCAAAATACTATACGAAAATGCGGTGTTCTGGCTGTGGTGAAGAAAGAAAAATGCTGGAGCATGAATGGCTTGATTTTATGAAGCCTATGGAAGTTATAAGCGGATATTACTATTAAGGTTAGCCAACACACAGATTAATTAGGAGAGAGAAGTGACAACAGATGAAGAAATTATCAAACTAAAAAATAATTGGATGAATGATCCTTGCTGGGATATTGAAGAAACAGAAGGGTTTGAAGATCATAGGGACGAACTTTACAGGTTCAGACTAAAAAAAGAAAATGAATGGGAAAACAAGCGGAACGAAGAACTGCATAGGAAAGCGGCTAAATATGGTTGTGATGAGAATCTTAAGTTAGCAGGCTATATCCAGTTCTTAGAAAACAGGATAAACAAGCTTGAGAGTGATTTACATCTAGTTATGTATCCATGCGATTAGCCAACACACAGAGGAATAACTAATGGAGTATTCAGAGCAAGATTATATACAAGAGGCAAAGGAAGGTGATGGGTTTGGTCATCGACGTAGTTATAAATATCGCGTCATGTCTAAAGATAAAATGTTTATAACACATCATACAAATAGCCTTGCAGACGCGAAAAATTGGTTTAATAAATGCCGTGAACATTGGATGCAAATGGATGAAATTAGTAAAGAGGAAAGCAAGTGACTGATATAACAGATGAAGATTTAAACGGCATCCTTAGAGGCTTCCCTATTACACAGGCAGAAGCCGAAACAATTGCATATGAACTTCTTAGAGATAAGGAACGTATATCTGATTTAGAAAACACAGCCCTACATAACGCAGATGATTTAAGAGCTAAGGACAAGCGCATAGCAGAGCTAGAGAAGCAGGTAGATGATTACCAAAACATTACTGTATTAGACCGAGCTACAAAGCTATGTAATGCGATGGGTAAAGACATAAACGACTATGACAGTGATCATGGCTTTGATGGGTGTATTGATCGAATTGTTGATGACATTGTGAGTGTTTTAAATGAAAAAGAATTGTGACAACTGCAAGCATCTTGAATATGTAGAGGCTGAATACTGGGACGATAACGGGTTCACCTGCCATAAAAGAAATAACGGCTCATTAAGTCAGGGAAAAGAGAGCGAGCTACTTTTTAAATTAGATAATGAGAAGTACAGGCATGTCAGTAAAGTTTGTTTTGAAGGTGAAGAACCACTCCCTTCACCACCAAAGGACTAGATATGAACTACACACCACAACAATTCAATGAAATGGCAGATATGGAGTGAGGGATGAGCACATCAACATTAGTTTTATTTAACGACAGAGAGCGCAAGCCAGATGTAGAATTTGCCAATGTAAAACAAGGTTTGGTTGCCCTGCACTTGTCACCTATTGGTAGTTTTTTAAGAGTAAATAAACCAGTTGAATTACAGGCTAGTATTTTCAAAAAAACATCTAACGGGGTTGAGATAATGGGCGTTGAAAGTGAACCTGAATTGTCCCTAGCACTGCTCAGAGGTGTTGACGGATTTGAGTCTTTAAGGTTATCTGATCACGTAACAATGGACAGATGCGGTGTATATAAACAAGTGCAGAAATTTCTTAAAGAAATAGATTCAGCGATCAGAACGAAGCTAGATACAGGTAATTAAACACTACAGAAATAGATGTCAAGCATTATTTTTAGAGCGGTACGACAAGCTATCAGAGCCTAAAACACTGCTATTATAGCGTTTAAGCGAAGTTAACGAAAGTCGATATGTTATAATAACACATGAAACCAAAAAGGAATGATCATGCAAGTTACAGAATGGTGGTTAATACCTAGAGACATAAACGGTGATTCGATAGACATAATATTTTGTAAGTCGAAGAAAGAAACTGAAACTGAGAAGCTGGACAGGGTAAATGATTTTGAAGGTGCAGTTGAATGGACGGTAGAGAAATGCGTAAGACAATATGCGTCTGATGGTGAGTTGTTAGATGAGAAATTAACTGAGGTGTAGAAATGAGCACATTTGAAAACGTAACTAATAAAGCATTCAAGCAGCAAGCAAAGGAATACTTTGACATGACACTAAACAGAACCGCTGTCACGCATGACCAAGCGATCAATGGAAACAAAGCATTACAGTTGCTCTACATCGGCTCAACAAATGATTGGTCAGATAAAGAAATACATGAAGCAATAATAACACTTGAGCTTGCTACTAAACGAGAAATGGAAGTCGGTATCGCTAACGCATGCAAGATTAACTAGAAGAAACAGCACTAAGTTAATAGCTAAAGGTAGGTTCAAGGAGAATGTAAGAATGCACAGAAACCCTGGCTGGTATCTTCACAACCCACAAATGAAGTATCTATTTGATTTAGAGCTAAGAATGTTAAGGAAGGATAATGATTAAAGAACAGCAGAAAGAGTTTAATTTAAAGTGCGCTGAGTTTATGGGTATTGCTGACGAAATTGAGTTTTTCCAAGACGATTCAGGGGATTATTTTCTACATGAGAAATATTTATACGACCCATACAGCGACGCAAACTTAAGGAATAAGGTTATAGAGAAGATGATTCTGCAAGGGTATGAGTTCACCTATTATCAAGATGATGGTCAAGTGTTTTTAAATGTAATTGATTCAAGCAACAATTTAATTATTGATGTACACGAAGGCAGCATTCAAGCTAATGAAAATACCTGTATAGATGCTGTACTGGGAGTAAACAATGAGTGATACAGAGCTGAACTTTGAAGACCTTTTAGAAAGGTACTGGGGCATTGCTTATAACGAAGGCAAGACAGGTATATTAAATGGTACTGAAGCTGGCGAAGTTTTACATGAGCTTAGAAAGTTCAACACCCGCACCAATGCAAAGGAAGAGCCAAAAGATCGTGAGATAGCTAAGTTTGTTAATGACCTGACAGAGACAGCTAGGATATTCGGACAGACTCAGCAATTAAGAGACAGGTTTAGCCGAAAGGTTAATCGATTTATTGACATACATAAAATAGTAAACGTAGGCACGCCCGGCCATATTGACTGGGGCAATAATCGTTTAAAGGAAGAGCTGATAGAGAAGAATAATGCCCTCGAAGAATGCTTAAGTATTTTAAAGGAGAATAATTGGCGCGGCGATTTGCAAGAAGAAATAACAGAGCTATTAAGGAGCTAGATATATGAATCCCGTATATATCATCCCTATATTTTTCACAATAGTTATTTCAGCTATTGTCATAAGTATTCATTTATATGTTAAGAGAAAAATCAAACAGCATAAAAAGGAGCTAGATATATGAATATTGAATGGTGTGAAGGCTGCTCTCCTGATAATTGCAGTGGTGGCTGCAAACTGGATGAAGACTTACCAGAGCAATCTATTGTAGATGGGAGAGTAAGCACAATGAAAGACGAAGTTTGGATTACTGGATTTAAAGCTGCTCCTGATGATGTTAGTTATTATTGTGTTACTGAATTTATAGAACCTTATGACGAGGAAGAAGAAATTGCTAGTAAATACACCAGCGAAGCCAAGCACAAAGAAGACTTATTAGCGCTTGAAGGTACTTTGAAGTGTAAACATCTGATTGAGGTGATAAAACTTGGAAAAGAGATAGAGCAAGTTAATAAAGATCATAATTTAAAATATATTGATCTTCAAAACAGATACCTTGAGCTATTCAATGATATGAGTAAAAAAGTAGAGCAAGCCAGAGAGGAAACACGGCAGCAGTGTGCTGATGCTTATCAAGACACACTTAATTGTTATGAAGCACCTAACTATGAGCAATGCCACTCAGCTATTTTAAATGCAGGCTGGGGCACAAATATAATATATTGTGGCTTTTGCGGTGAATCAATATTGGATAACCAATGCAAGGTTACTTTTTTAGAAAGAGGCAGGGCTATAAATGCACATAGAAGCTGTAGAGATTCGCTAAAAAAACAGATATTCGATACCAGCAACGAAGAGTTGATAGAAAAACTAAACACTCTCAGGGCTGATGAAACAGACGATTTTGAAGGCGTGGCAAACGCTTACAATCAAGCTATTGACGATATAATAAAAACTATACGAAACTCAGGATTAGATAAAGGTGGCTTATGAATATTTGTAGCTTTACCAATGCGAAATTAATTGATTTAAAAAAATCATTACGTCATGAAAATGGAGTGCTTTATGCGATTAGCATTAACCCAAAGGTTAGTACGTGGGATATGTCTGAGAATGCTTGGTTATGTAAAATAATTGAATCTCTTGAGCAGAATGAATTAATTTCCCCAGTAAAAGAACAATATCCGTGGCATAAATGGGAAATTACTGACAAAGGGAGACAGGCTATTTTAAACGCGGGTAACTCAGGTAAAGGTGAAGGGGTATGAATAAATTAACATTACCTGGTCAGATCAAGGAAGGCGATAAGTTAAAAATAACCTATAAAAACGAGAAGATAAATTATATCGCAGAAGAAATACTTAACCCCGGTACAGACAGAGAAGAAATTATTTTGGATGTTGATAGCAACCTGTATTTCATAACGTCTATGGCGCTTGATGGCACTTCATGGGCCAAGAATGTACAGATATTAGACACATAAACAGAAGGTAATAACATGAGTGAAGAAATAGAAGATTCATTAGAGAAGCTTTATTGGAGTTTTGATTCTGACAGATCAAAAAAAACCAGAGCTGAAAGAGATATTTTCAAGGCAAAGGTTAGGTTTATTATTAATCAAACCCTTGAAACTCAAAAAGAAAAGCTGAAAGGAATAGCTTATACATTCCTACAAGAAGACATTAATTACGATCAAATGACCGAGCTACTTTCGTCAATGAATGAAGGTTACGAAGGTTTTTAATCACTACTTAGCCAAGGGGGATATATGAAAGAAATAAAGCAAATGAAGATAGAAATATCGGGTGAAGAAGCAAGCAAGATTGTAGAAGATTATGCCCGTAGTTTGATGATTAAACAGGGCTATAAACTCGACTATTCAAGAAATGTAGACGAAACGCCTTGGCCTGATCATATGTATCGTGGTGAGAAAATTGAGCAACCTTAAAGAGTGAACTATGAAAGCAATAGATTTGGTTAAAAATTATATTATTGAAACTAAAGAAGATTTTACAGTAAATAGTGTTAAAATAGAGACAGAACAGAGCTTTAGATCAGTCCATATAGCAAAGACAGAATTATTAGATAGTAGAAAAATATACCATGTTGGTTATCAATACAGTGATAAGTCATTTGGTGTATCAAGAGTCTATAATACAAGGCATAGACCGCTAGAATGTATCCCTTTAGGCGTCCCAAGCTCCCTGGCAGCGCAAATAGTTTCTTATTTGTTATGGATAGATGGAGATTTTACTATTCAAGATGTAGCAGGTATTTTAAATACAAGCGAGAGAAAGGTGTATTATGCTAAAAAACTGCTGATTGATTACGGCATTAATGTGTATGTAGTTAAAAAATTAAGATGTGGCCACGCTATATTCAATGTCATGAGCAAGACATACAGAGAATACGAGGGAACGACAGTGATGGAAGAGGTTGAGAAAAAGCCAAAGATAAAGAAGGAAAGTAAAAAGATAAGGCCAGTATTTCACCCTGTAGACCCATTAGCAGGGTTTGCAATGCCAAGATAAAGCCTCAATTAAGAGGCTATTTAATACCAAGATCAATTTCAAGCGGCCCTATACAATACTCAACACCGTTAGGGAAATTTGATATATCTTCAGCTTTAATGAAATTAACAGTAGAAGGCTGTCTAAAATACACCTCTAGACCTTCTGAGAGCGCCTTAACAGCGAGTTTTTTATCTTTTGTCACCATTATATCACCTAATGTTTACAAAGCTTACAGGCCAGCCACACAATACCGAATGCAGCTAGCACAGCAATGCCGATTATCAACCAAAACCAATTATTCATTAGAACGCCTGTCTAGCTAAGAAAGCAATGTTTTCGATTTCATCTAGCTTTTTCAGCTCTTCCTCTTCCGTATTGGTTAAATCTTCCCAGCTTGGCTCTTTATCATCCATAGAATCAAACATATGATCTTTAGCCAGGAATAAGGCCGCTTTAACATGTGGATTTATTGATACAAATTTAATATCCCCGGCTTGTTCCATAACCCAGCCAACTATCTCATCATTAACTGTTATTTTAAGTGGAATCATGTCTATCTCCTCGTTTGTATAATTAAAGTCTAGTTAAGGAAACACAGAAAGCCAATTCAAGTTTTTTATGAAAGGTCATAAAATCAGTGTATCGGCTTTACTATTAGTAAAAAACTATTAAGATATAGTTATTAATAGGATATACCTATGATAGATGAAGCTATAAGGCTAGCTGTACCCGCAATTACATTGGGCTATAAGGTGTCTAATGATAATTACGGGAAGCTATTGTTTGAAAATAGTGAATATTCTATCTATTATCGAGATAGCACATGGTATGTAATTGGTTTAGATGGCTCATGCTGTGAATACAGCGACCTAATGAGAGCGCTGCAATCATGCGCAATTGATGCAGGTAGCTAAGAATGTTATAATTTAACTAACTTAATCTATAAGCGGCTACATACTTAACCTTAAAGAAAGGCGAATAAAATGGCTCTATCTTCAAGAAGATCAGATTTCGATTTAAATAAAACGGTATGGACAGGGACTAGTGCTGACAGGTTGGCTTTGGTTGTTGCAGATTTGGAGAAAGGGGCGCAGTTTGATCAGGACGATGGAAATTCTTATAAATTATATGGCTCTAGCTGGTATCAAATCGAGACAACAGGCCTACAGATGGTTGCTGACCAATCTATAGGGGCCATAAGAAACCCATTAAGCACAACAGAATCATATCTACCTGTAAGAGAAGAATGTAATTTAACTATATGTGACGGCACAGGAGCGGTTACTATAGGAGGCGGAGTAGCTAACGACACTCACCTTATGAGTATTACTATTCCGCATGGGGTGGCGGCAATTACTGCGACTATAGCAGGATTCGAAGACTCAGCAGGAAACGCCACTAATATAGTAATAACCGGGAATGCCACAGCCACTGACCCATCAGATAGGACTGTCGATTTTAAGGGCGCAATAAATAGCAAGGGAGCGCTTACAGTAACTGACTCTGTAGGTGATAAAGTCATTGTTCTTTGGAAGGCAGTATAATGAGCACTGTATCAGATTACTATACAGATAGGGCAGATGTATCTCCTCTTGCATCTGGAGATGCTGACATACTTCAGGATATAACATTTTCAGGCTACAGCACAGGTGCTGAGTTCACTACAGCTAATACAGACTGGGTTATAAATGGGGCGAATGTTACATGGGACACCACGGGCGGAACTAAGGTCGGCTCAGGGTCTTCTCTAACCACTACATTAGCCTCTATTGAGACTGATCTACTGGCTGCTAATGAGGGGAGCATATATTTTGAAGTAGAGCGATCTGGGATTACTGTTGATGAAGGTGATATCGCTGGAAACTTTTTACAATCTACGGGCAGGGTCGGGGCTACAACTGTTGACTTTTTACTAAACACTAGTAGTGGTGCAACAGACTTTATAAAGTTATCCAGACAGCCGGGGACTACTGCTTCTGGTCAGATGAGATTAACAATAAAAGCTAATAACGGGACTACTCAGAATATTGATTTCTATGTCAATTCCCAAAGAGAATTTGATGTTACAGATGATGAACACACCTATGCAAAAATTATAGCTACATTCAAATCTAAGACTGTCACTGTGATTGTGGACGGATTGCCTGTTATAACGGCAACGCTTGATAATGAGTTTACTACGAGCGCATTCAGTAGGATTACAGTGGGGAATCAGGCTCTACTCTCACCCGGGCATTTTGGGGACTACTTTATACGTAGAATTCAGATAACAAAGAGGCAATCATTTTTAGTGGCTAATCCAATGAGAGTATGCTTTGGCCCTGGCGATTCGTTTCTAGCTTCATTTACGGATGGTGTAGATATAAATTCATTAGCAGATGTGCAAAAGTTATCAGATGGCTCAGGTCGTGCTGGCTATAAGTCAGGCTTATATTCATTCCTAAGGCGTATGGCAGTAGATCATAACTTCGTATTAACAAATGTGACAGGCTTCCACGACACCACCGCTAGCATGAATGGGTCTACTGAAAATGGGGCTGGGTTTAGCTCATCAGGAGCCGTTCCTTTCACGTCAGAGCTTACAAATTACATTATAGGTAGAAATCCAGAAGTCATTATTACTGCTGGCTCTTGGAATGATGTCAATGATGCGAGTCCAGCGCCAGACATCTACGGCGATACAAAAGCGATATTAGACACCATTATTGATGGGTGTAGAAACTTACGACAAATACATTTCTTTGCACAGTTTGCAGGTTTTAAAGGTTTATCAACAAAAAACAATGATGCCCATAGAGCTGAAGCCGAAAGATTAAGAAGTGAGCAAAGAGCATTAAATGGCTATACTAGAAGCAATGCAGCGGGCGAGACGGTTAAAGTGTTTTTCCATGAGACGTATGAATTATGGGGCGGGGATGACTATAGCCCAGAGCTTTCAATAGGTTCAGCTACAGGAAACACAGTCACACCAAACGCCGATCAACATCCATCCAGTTTAGGCAGTATAAAGATGGGTGAAATTATCTACAACGCTACAGAGCCATATATCACTACTGTGCCAAAGATTAATAATTAGCGCTATTTAGCAGAGATATATCAGCGAACAACCGAGGGGAATCGCAATGACACATCTACCATCTACAAACTGGGAAAAACTTGACTGGGAATATAGGGGCTGGAAAGTCTCATATGCTGGCGAAGGATTTCACTCTTTAAATGGATACAAGGTAAAAAAATATTTAGCCTTAAAGGACAAGCGATATATAGACTGCGAGATAGATATAGATCTAATTGATATGTACGTTAATTCGCATATTGAAGAAAACGCTATAGAAGATTTTGTAAATCAAGAGCTTAATTCGTATATAGAGGCAGCTGATAGGATGCTGGTGTATCCTTTATGAAAGACAAGCCACTAACAGAGAAACAAGAAGCCGCATGTCAGGCCTATATTGAATGTGGCGGCAATCAGTCTGAGGCTTATAGACGTGCCTACAATGCTGAAAACATGTCTCCTGAATCAGTGTGGCAAGAAGCATGCCGATTATTCGCAATCCCTCATGTGTCCTCAAGGGTGCTAAAACTGCAAGAAGATCATAGAGAGCGTCACAATGTAACGGTAGATACGCTAACTGAAGAGCTTGAAGAGGCTAGAGAAATAGCAAAGGATACACAGCAGCCAGCAGCTATGACAAGTGCCACAATGGGCAAGGCAAAGATACATGGATTAGCAGTTGAGAAGAAAGAAGTATCAGGGCCAAACGGAGGCCCAATAGAAACATCATTTAACTTCATTCCTGTAAGCAACAAGAAATGAATCAAGTCAATATCGAGTATGTAGAGAATTTAAATCCTATATTCACAACTCCAAAGCGTATAAAAATAATAGTAGGTGGGCGAGGCTCCACTAAATCCACAGGCATAGCTGATTACGTTGCTGCCAATCTATCTATCGGTAAGTTATGGTGTTGTGCAAGGGAGCATCAGAACTCTATTGAGGAATCAGTACACAGAACTATTCTTGATGAAATATCACGATTAGAGATGCCTGGATTCACAGAGACTAAGACAAGCATAGACCACACATCTGGAGGCAGGGCATTTTATCGAGGTCTATCAAGAAACATCACATCACTTAAGAGTACGTTATCTGGTATTGATGGGCTATGGATAGAAGAAGGCGAGGATTTATCCGATAACACACTAAGGGTCTTAACAGCATCTGTACGACTAAACGCTACTGATACACAAAAGAAGATAGCAGGTGAAGATGTCAAGATGCCTGAGATTATCATAACCATGAATAGAGGTGCTAAGAATGGTGCTGTAGCGACTAAATGGCTTGCCAGGGCAGAGAAAGAGCTAGATAGATGCGGGTACTATGAAGATGATTTAATTATGGTAGTTGAGATGAATTATACGGATATGCCTGAAGACTGGTTTAAGCTTTCAGGGTTGGAAGAGGAAAGACTAGACGATTTAGAGAAACTATCTAGGGCGCAGTATGATCATAAGTGGTTAGGCAAGTATTTGGATACAGTTGATGACGCTATTATATTGCCAGAATGGTTTGATGCTTGTGTAGATGCTCATAAGATTGATAGGTTAAAGCGAGTATTCGAGCCTCAAGGGGCCGTTATAGCTGCTCATGATCCGTCTGATACAGGCAATGATAACAAGGGTTTAGCAATTAGACATGGATCGATCATAAAGGCTGTAAAGGAAAAGAGTACAGGCGAGATAGACGAGGGGTGCGATTGGGCCACAGGTCAGGCTATTCAATATGGTGCTGACTGGTTTGTGTGGGATGGTGACGGAATGGGCGCAGGGCTAAAGAGACAGGTATCTAATGCGTTTATAGGAACTAATGTTAAGTACCATATGTTTAGGGGGTCACTATCAGGTAAGGGCCAGGATAATGCCAAGAAGATATATAAGCCCCAATACGGTGATGAAGACACAAAACCTAAAACCTACGCTGAGACATTCAAGAACAACCGGGCGCAGTTTTATACTGATTTAGCTGATCGTTGCTATAATACCTATCGATGCGTTGTTAAGGGTGAATACGTAGACCCTGATGAGATGATAAGCTTTGATTCAGATGGAATAGACAGCGTGTCAGGCCTTAGGTCTGAGATGTGTAAAATCCCACAAAAAGACAACCCAAACGGACTCATTCAGATAATGAACAAGAAAGAAATGAAGGCCTTGGACATAGATTCGCCAAATCAAGCCGATAGCGTTATGATGGTGTTATTTAAGCCAAAGGCTAAGGCCGTTATGGAACCCATAAACTATCCAAGCGTAGGAGTGGTCTAATGCCACAAATGACAGAAGAGACCTTATTGCACGAGCTAGACCAGATGACGCATGATGCGACTGGTAATAACTCGACATTCACAAGAGAAAACGCTGATTTACTAGATAGGTATGAGGGCAACCTTTACGGGGATGAGTTGCCGGAAAGATCACATGTTATATCAAATGATGTGATGGACTTAGTTGAAGCTGATATGCCGTCACTTGCTAGAGTATTTCTGGGCCCAGGAGAGATACTTAAATTCAAGCCTAATAAGAAAAGCAATGAAGATGATGTCAATGAAGCAGAGAGCAAGACAAAGTATATAAACTGGCAAGTCAGAGAACAGCCCTGGAGCTTCCCCGTTCTGCATGGATTTATTAAGAATGCGCTAATGCAGAAGACATCAGTAGTTAAATACTTTGTTGAAGAAACAACAGAGGTTGAAGAGCATAAGAAAACCGGGTTAAGTGATGAGGAATTAGCTGTATTCGAGGAAAGCCTTAAGGGTGAGGACGTTAAAAACATTGAGATAGTCAGGGAGGAAGAGGGAGATGACGAAGAAAACACGGTAGTCATTAAGGTAGAGAAGACCAGAAAAGAGACAAAGATGAAAGGCGTTACATTGGAAACCTTTCGCATGACCAAGAATGCAGAAGATAAAGACACTGCACAGATGGTTGGCGATGTTTCAATTATGACCAGGGGTGATTTGAAAGCATTAGGATTCAAGAAGGTTGAAATATCAAAAATACCCAAAGTAGGCGAAACAGGGGACGGAACCAGCAACGGGACAGGCAGTGATACGACAAGCGGCACACGATTGCCACAGATACGTGATGAGGACGAAGGCGGGCCAGAGTCAAACGTAGTTATAGATTTATGGGCCAGCGAAGAGGTAGAGATTGAAGACCTTTATCCGCTTATCGATTATGACGGAGACGGAATAGCTGAGAGACGCCACATAATGCGCGGCGGATCTGTTGTATTGGTTAATGAGGTATTTAATCATGTCCCCTATGCGGTAATGAGTTCTATTCTGATGCCGCACAAGGCAATAGGTAAATCAAGAGCTGAGATAGCAGCACCTACCGCACGTATCAAGACGGCTATTTTGCGCGGTGTGAATGACAATATTTATGCAGTTAATAACCCAGGTCATGTAATCAATGAGAATGTTAACATGGATGATCTTCTCATCTCTAGGCCTAACAGGATTGTAAGGACTACTCATGATGGCCCGGTAGGGAATGATGTTGTGCCTATTGTAACGCCATACATCGGTGATAGGGCAATGCAGGTTATCCAATACTACGATCAAGCAAGGGCTCAAACTACAGGCTCTCTCATGGCCTCTCAAGGGCTTGAAGCTGATGACTTGAATCAAGAGACAGCTACACGATTTAACGGCATTCAGGACGCTTCTGGGGCTAAAGTCGAGCTAGTTGCAAGAGTGATGGCAGAGACAGGCTTTAGGCAGCTATTTGAGGGCTTTGCTTGGCTTGCGTCTAATTTCCAGAATACCGAGACAGAGATAGAGGTATTAGGCGAGGAATTAGCGGTTAACCCTACTGATTGGAAGTTTAAGCATTATGTAGTGAGTAAAGTTGGACTTGGAGCTGGTGATGATGAGCAGATATTAGCAACACTGACAGCCTTATGGGGACTACATCAGCAGCTACAGGCTAATAATTCCCCTATGACTGACGAAGTTAAGCGGTACAACGTGCTTAAGGGTATGGTTACAGCATCAGGACTGCCTGAAATATCCGAGTTCTTCAATGATCCAGAGCGACCAGAAGAGTTAACCACAGCTCAAAACGAGATATTAACTAACATAGTTCAGCAGCTTCAAGAGCAAGTACAGGCATTGCAAAACCCATTAGCCGAGGCTGAGACCATAAAAGCTCAGGCCAAGCTTGTAGAGGCCCAGGGTAAGCAGAATATAGATGTTGCCAAGCTTGCAGAGGAGCAGAGACAATTCAACATTGAAACAACTCAAAAGCAGGATCAATTCATGAAGGATCTAGCGCTGAAATTAACTGAAATTGAATCTAAATTCAGCACAGATTCAAATGACAATTTCAAAGAAAACGAGGTGACAGTTAGTGAATAACGAAGAAAGAGAAGAGAAGCTAAAGCAGGAGTCTGCATTTGCTCAAATGGGTAAGCAGGTGATCAATAATGAGGCTTATAAGCAGGCAATCACGATAAGGAAGGCTCAGATATTCGAGATATTCTGTAAAACCAAGCACGAGCAGGCAGACGTTAGGGAAGAGGCATGGCGTACAATGCAGAATATGAACGCACTGGAAAGTTATTTCGAGCAATTGTTAAATACAGGTAAATTAGCTGATATTGATCTGGAATCAATCAAGAAAAATAACTTATAGCTAGTTAATTCTGGTTATTTTTTGCGTATATCGATAGGATTATTAAATAATATACACGATATTGGTAAATTAAATAAATTAGTTGTAAACTATTAAACAATAAGATTTGATAGATAAACTTTATAGGGTAAAACACATGTCAGATAATCCATTAATGGAAACTGCAAACAAGTTTTATGAAGACACAGCCGAAGTGGAGCCAGTAAAGCCAACCAAAGAAGCTGCTGTTACTGAAGAGGAAGTTCAAGATCCTCCACAGGATGCGGAAACACTTGAAGCCCCGGAAGAGTCGAAAGATGAAACCGAAGAGTTAGAAGGCAATGACGATGACGAGGAGTCTCATTACGTCGAAATAGACGGTAAAGAGATAGACCTGGAAGACGTTAGAAAGTGGCGTGATGGTCACATGATGCAATCTGACTACACGAAGAAGACCACTAACTTAGCTGAAGAGCGTAAAACCTTTGAGACTGAGCGTGACACAACTCGTGAAAATCTACTTAAGTCACAGGCTGAAATCTCTGAAATGTCAGATTTATTGACAGTTTTAGTTCAGGAAGATGAGGCGATTGATTGGGTAGAGCTGAAGGAAGATGATCCCGATAGGTATATCGAACTTAAAGAGCTGGCAGATAAGCGCAAAGAAGCATTAGCGAAAGTTAAAGCGGAACGCGAAGTACCGGCTAACGATCCAGCGGTTATTGCTGAAGAACAAAAGAAACTGTTTTCAGCTAACCCAGATTGGTTCGATGACAAAGGCCAGCCTACAGAGGCATACAATAATGACACTTCGTTAGTGACTGAGTATGCAACTAGAGCCGGTTTTAGTCAGGAAGAGTTCGGACAAATGTCTTACTCGCATCACATGATAACTCTATTGAAGGCAGCTAAGTATGACCAGTTGCAAGAAAAGGGCCGAGAGATTAAGAGTAAGCGCGAAAAAATACCTGTTGTGACAAAGCCTAAAGCACCAAAACCAGAGGCTCAGTCAAAATCTGCCGCGGATATATTTTACGGCGATAAGACTGGCTAAATTATGGAACGTAACAGGAGCTAATTATGGCTACACTATCTAGTACAGTGCTAACTATGGCAGATTGGGCGAAGAGTATCGATCCCGATGGCAAAGTAGCAAAGACGGTTGAGCTTTTATCTCAATCAAACCGCATTCTTGATGACATGTTATTCAAAGAAGGCAACCTACCAACAGGTGAGCAGACAAGTATTCGTACTGGTTTACCTACCTCGTATTACCGTTTAATTAACCAGGGTGTTCCAAAGTCTAAGTCTACTAAGGCTCAGATTGTTGAGAATGCAGCAATTCTTACAGCGCGTTCTGAGATTGATAAGGATGAGGCAGAGCTTAACGGCAATGTTAATCAATATCGTATGGATGAAGCAGCAGCTTTTGTTGAGTCTATGTCTCAAGCACAGGCACAGACGCTTATCTACGGCTCAGCAGCTAATCCAGAAGAATACGTGGGGTTTGCTAATCGCTACAATGACCTTTCAGCTACCAATGCCCAGAACATTATCAGTGCAGGTGGTTCGGGTGCTGACAATACGTCTATTTGGCTGGTTAACTGGGGCGAAAACAAAGTATTTGGTGTTTTCCCTAAAGGCTCAGAGGCCGGCTTAAGCCATGAAGACCTAGGTTTAGGTGATGCATTTGACGCAAGCGATAACCGTTTCAGGGCGTATATGGATGAATGGAAGTGGAAGAACGGCCTAGTTGTTAAAGA
>Ga0316207_10000878_pt1 | contig 41912 bp, 76 predicted proteins | sample 6weekpyrite_MG_FD_204943 | JGI IMG/M metagenome (GOLD analysis project Ga0316207, IMG submission 204943) | Microbial mat bacterial communities from mineral coupon in-situ incubated in ocean water Damariscotta River, Maine, United States -... | ecosystem: Environmental > Aquatic > Marine >... | reverse complement strand
CAGCCGCTGCACCTGACCCTCGTGGACGGTTCAGAGGTCGCCTATCTGGATGGCATGTCAGACCCTGACGTGATCGATGAGGTCAGCCGTGAGGGTGTACATGAGAGTGACAGCGTGCCGCTGGCTGTCTACCTGGATGGCGTGGACGTCGCGGAGCGCATCGCCCGGGGTTTCCGGCTGGAGCAGGCACGCGGGGAGCTGTTCGCCGTGTTCGTCTCCGAGCAGACCGGAGAGTCACACCAGACTCACCCGGAGCGGTTCAGGTACATCACAGGACGCCTCTCCCGTCCTGTCTACGCCGACCCCACCCGGCCCGTATCGTTCCTGACCTTCACCCTTGAGGCTGCTCCAGCGGACGAGAACGTCTACCTGCTGGACGAGTCGATGGTGATCAACGAGACGACGCACTCGGGCGCACCGTCGGAGATGATCGGCAAGGTCTATCCGATTGTGCTCGGCACCCCCGGCGTGTTCAACAAAGCAGACGGCACCGCATCGACCACCAGTGGCTCCCCGGCCTATCCCATCTCAACTCACGGCTCACCGAGTCACTATGAATTGCTCTTGATCGCAGGGCATGAGGTTGAGGCTACGACGGTCACCATCTTCGACGCAGACCGAACCAGCGACACATTTACCGTTCAGGCCGATGTGGATGGGCTCGGTCAGGTGTACAGCTACGTCGACATCCACAGCGGGTCCATTGACAATTCCAGCGCAGAGTTTTGGGTGTGCTGGAATGACGGGGGCGGTCTCGCTTCTCCGTTCCAGTCCGGTACCCTGCTCAGCGGTGTGGGCAGCGTGTGCGCATGGGCGCTCCTGCGATCCGCCCGCCCGGTGGACATCCCCCGGTGGCTCATCGAGGCCGGCACACTCGACCGGGTGAAGATATCCACGTACATCACCACACCCACCCTCAAGCCGCTGTCATTCGTGACGCGCCTGCTTGACCCGCTCCTGACGGAGATCCGCACCGGCCCTGATGGCGTCTACCCACAGCCGCGACTGCTCAACACGCCCGACGCAGAGGGGCTGCGCACGGTGGTCGAGGGGACCGACATGGAGCCCGACAGCGCTGTGGTGACACAGACCCGGCTCTCTGAGGTGGTCAACCGGTGCACCATCCGATTCGCTCCCCGTGCCCGAACCGGCGACTACAAACGCACTGTGACCGTGCAGGCTGACCCCGACCCGGACGACCCCGAGGTGTTCAGCGATGAGTACGCGGAGCTGTCCGTGGGGCGCTGGACGACCACGACCGACCGCACCGTGGTTCAGTCTGAGGTGATTGAGCTTGACTGGCTGTATGACGAGGCGAGCGCGGGTCTGGTGGCTCGGGAGCGCGTGCAGGTCATGGGATTTGGCTACGCTGAGCGTGCCTACAGCGCACACCGGCGGTTTGCATGGCTGGCTCCCGGCGTGCAGTTCCGGCTGGAGTCGACGAGCCTGTACAGGACGTTTCTGGCCACCGTGCTGAGCAGGCGCTGGAACGGGGCGGGGTGGGATTTCATCTTCGCACTGGACGACGACCCGATCCGAATCAGCAGTCTCAAGAAAACAGGAGCATAGGCGCACTGTTTCTCAGCGTGCTACATTCAGTCCCCCAGACCGACCGATTGACCGAGGGGAGAAACGATGGCATACGCAAACACCGTGACGGTGACCCGAACCAGCCGAGAGGTTGTGGTCACCGTCACTGAAACCGAGTGCGAAGCGACAAGCGAGGCCGATCCCATTGACCTCGGCTTCTCACGCGGGCGCATCCTTCGGCAAACCTGCGTCAAGACGTCCGGTGCCGGGGCCACGGTTGATCCGATCATCGGCACCACGACCAACCCCAGCGGGGCAGCTGTCGTGCTGGAGAACGATACCGCCGCAGCGACGGTGGACAACCAGGTAGCTGGGGGAGCGACCTTCAACGGCTCAATCCTTTACCACCGCTCCAACCCTGCGAGCGGCACTGACAACGCCATCACCACGGTCTATCACATCCTCATCGGCTGGGGGCAGTAGTGGGCGTTTCGAGACCATCGGGCGGGGCTGGCACATCCCGCCCGAGCGTGATCATTCCCGGCCAGCCGACAGGGGGTGGCGGGAGTGGCGGCATCTCCTCCCCCATGTCCCTCACCATCTCCAACGCCGGGAGTCAGGCCGGCTCGCACTGGACGGATAGCGGTGGCGTCCTGACGGCGACGTGGGCTGCGGCCACATCGGGTGTGGTCAGCGTCAACAACACCTCTTGGGGCGATGCTGTCATCTGGGATCTGTCCGACCTGTTCGGCGTGGACATCACCGCAGGCAACAGCCCGATCCTGGCACTGGATTGGGTCACCGACACCGGCCCGAGTGAGGCAGCGGTCGTCGGGTTTGGGTTCTGCGTCGCGGCCAACCTTGCAGGGGCATCGATCGGCACAAAGTCCCGGTGGGCCAATCTGTACAGCAACGGCTCAGGCTCTGAGGGCATCAATGCCAAGCGCAACGTCAGCACTGGCCAGACGTCGACCCTGAAGACGTCTCCGGGTCTGTGTCGGCTGACGCCCATCCTACAGAGCGATGAGTGGACGTACCACGCGTGTACCTTGACCCATGGCAGCGGGGGCAACGACCCCCACTTCTCATCACAGACCCCGCGCGACCCCCTGACAGGCAGCAACAAGGTCTATGCGTGGCTGTCTGGCGGCCCAGCGTCTGCCGCAGTCGGTGAGGTCGTATACAAGGGCACGCTTCAGGTGTTCTACGGAGGGGATCGATCGTGAACAAAACCACCCTTGAGATTCAGCTTGCCCTCAGCCGCCTCGGTTTCTCTACCGGCATCCTCGATGGCGTCATGGGAAAGACGACCAGCAAAGCGCTGGCGTCTGCGGATCTGGCAGGGGTGGACGAAAAGGACGCGCTCAAGGCGCTCAAGAAGCGCGTGGACGCAGAGTTCAAAACCCTCCGGTACCCAACCCTGAAGGAGATGCGTGCGTTTGAGCCTGAGTTTCCCGAGGATTGGGTCAAGCCGCTGCGAGGCGCCATCCAACTGGCGCACATCCTTCCCGGCCGCCTGCCGATGTTCCTGGCACAGCTTGCGCATGAGTCAGCGGGGTTTCGCACCCTCGTCGAGTACGCCACAGGTGAGGCGTATGAGGGGCGTGCAGACCTCGGCAACACCAATCCCGGCGACGGGGTGAGGTACAAGGGTCGCGGCGTCATCCAGCTCACCGGGAGGGCGAACTATCGGCGCTATGGCGCCCTGCTGTCCCTGCGCTTGGAAGACAAGCCCGGCCGCGCAGCCCGGCCCGAGGAAGCCTTCAAGATCGCCGCGATGTACTGGCTCGACCGTGGGATCAACACGCCCACAGACCTGGCAGACATCGAGGCTGTCACCCGCAAGATCAACGGTGGCTTGAACGGCTTGCAGGACCGCAAAGCGCGCTACGACAAGGCAATGCGGCTTTTTCAACCGGGGGCCGGGGCAACCACTCCGGCCCCAGACGCCGACGACGATGAAGCCCCGACCGTGATCGCACCCAACCCAACGCTGGTTCCCGGCCTGGAGCATCCCCCCGGCGCCCTGCCGAGGAAGCGCACCCAGCCGCGCACGGTTGACCCCGATACGCGACCCATGCCCCCGGGTGGCCATCGTGTGCTGACGACCGAGCCCACCAGCCTGCCGCCTTCTCTTCAGGCCGTGCTCGATGCCCAACAGGGCAAGATCCCCCGTCGACTGGTCGCAGAAACCCCATCTCCCCGCCGGGCTGTGTCTCAGCCTGCACCCCCGCCCGCAGAACCGACCCCAGAGGTGACCCCCATGCTGAACAAAGAAGAACGCGAGGACCGACGCCAGCGCATGCGGGACGCAGTCCGCGACATGTTCCAGAACGACCCAGAGCCGTGGCTTGACCGCTACCGGCGCACCTATGAGGTCGAGGTTCAGGAGGGGTCTTCGGAGCGCCGAGCGCATGAGCGTGCCATCAAGGCCGCGCTTGATTCGTTCGTCAACAAGGCCGTCAACGTGTTCGCCCATGCTCGATTCCGGAACAGCGCAGCGGACCGGTACGCGATGATGCAAAACAAGAACGCGCGGCTTCGTCTCAGGGGCATCGTTCAGAGGGTGTTCCGGGTCGCGCTCACCGACACCCTCTCTGACATCAAAGAAGCCAAGCAGATGGCCGCACAACTCACCGACCGCGCCTCTGATGCTGCTGGTGAAATCTCTGACTTCCTCGCAGCACTGTCCAACGTCCTTGAAGGTGACGATGGTGGCGAAGAGGAGCCGCCGGAAGTCATCGAGACCCCCACTCGCGGCGGCCCGGCTCACATCATCGAGCGCAAGCCTGGCCCGATTGCTGGCATCCCGGTTGCTGCGAACCTCCCCGGGCGCGCATCGGTTGAGGAGATCATTGAAGCTCCGGAGGCACCGTGATTGTCCTGACCCTGCTGCTGGCGTGCGCATGCTCGGAGCAGGCAGCGGCAGACGGTGTGCCCCCCTTCCCGGACGGCGTACCGTCTGACGCGGAGCCCGCAGACGACCTCGGTGCAGTGGCTGAGCCCATCGAGGAAGCCCCATCCATCGTGGCAGTGGACCGCGCTGCTGTGGAGGACGTCGAGGCGCCCTCTCCGCTCGAACTGCTGGACACGGATGCTGTGGTGGAGGATACCCCCGCCCTGACCGCTGAGGCGCTGGCGCTTCTCCCTGTCGAGGAGCGCGTAGCCCTTCAGGTCGTCGACGTTGCTGTCGATCTGGCTGTCGACCGACTGGAGGAGGATGGTCGCATTCGAGGCACCGGCATCCCGTGGGTTCCATGGACGCGCGAATTCCTGAAGGGCATCTTCTACGTCATCACCGTCCTGCTGATGTGGCGCTGGCGTGGAAAGGCACCGAGCCGTGAGGAGATTGAGGCCCTCGTCAGGGCGGGTGTCTCTGCTGCCCTCCCAGAACCGACGCCAGGTGAGGTCCAGAGCGTCACCGAGCTGGCCCTAAAGCACAACGAGACGCAGCAGGAGCGCGACCAGCTCAAGCAACAGCGTATCGTCCAGCAGGCAGAGGCCGACCGGCTTGCGGCCGAGGTTGCAGCACAGCGGCAGGAGATCGCACGGCTCAAGGCAATCACCGCTGCTGACCTGGCATCGCAGAACTCCATCAGCGAGGACTTGGAAGCTCAGCGGCGAATCACGCGCTCCTGGATTGCCGAGTGACCCTGCGGACCCTGCTCTCCCGGCTCGGGTGGCAGCGCAGCCACGACTCCCGGGCGGTCGCCAAGGGTCGACTGCTGAACATCATCCGGGGTGAGCATAAGGCACACAAGGCGGCACAGCCCCCACCACCTCCCCCGACGCCACAGGAGTTGATTGAGCAGGGCACGCTCAAGATCCTCGATGAGGTCAAGCGCCCACCCGTGATGCCTGCTCAAGCATCATTCAACCTCCCACCGGGCGGGGCGGGCTACTGGCGCATTGCTGGACTCATGTACGGTCAAGGCAACGTCCTGTACGCCATGGTGCAGTTGCTGCCAGAGGATGCATTCTGGCTTAATGAGCGCAGGTTCCCGCCGGACGAATGGAGGCCGGTGCGCATGTCTGGCGAGGTCGTGCGGGTGCGACGCATGGCCGGTGCGCTGTGTGTCGAGAACCCCCGTGAGGGTGACCAGCCGGGCTGCTGGATGCCGCTCAAGATTGCCGGGGCCAGTCGGTAGGGCTACAGTCTGAGGGTCTGTGCGTAGTTCAAGCTGGAAAGAACAACCGTGTAAACAGCGGGAGGCGTGAGTTCGACCCTCACCCGCAGGCGTCATGCACCGGAGGGTGGAGGACGGATAGCGAGCAGGGGAGCACGGCCATGTGAACCTGACAAGCGATCCTGGACCCAGCCCTGACCAGATCATCAAGTAGGGCCTGAAAGATGACTGGTTGCGGATTCAAACCCGCCCGGGGCGCACCTTTTGGCGTGGACGTGCGCGGGGTACGGGTGGAGGCATCTACCGGTCTGGGTTCGACTCCCAGCATGCCAATCCCCAGCCGCTGGGCTACAGTCGAGGGGCTACACCTGTGGGAGGCCCCCTCAACAGAAACGCCACCTCAACCGGGTGGCGTTTCGCTTCGTCTGGGCCGCCGCAGTCAGCGCGCCTTGTTGTCGGGGTGCATCCACCCTGCACCGTCCTGCTGGGGACGCACGCTCACCGTGGTGGCCCTTCCAAGACCCTGCCCCCAGTCCTGGCTCACCACTGTCACCTCCTTCTCAGGGTTGAGGGGGTGCGGCAGGGTGATCCGCCACGACGGGGAAAGGATCTGCTCCTTGATGCCCGCCATGGGGTCAGCTTTGACTTTGATGGGGTCAAATGTGGTGATTCGGGCGGTGATGTACCGTTCTTGCATGGCTCATGTCCATTGGTTGTGGTTGTGGGTGCGGCTCTCGTCCGCTGTTGTAGATTAGCGCGACCCCTGAAAACTGTGATGGGTTTTTGTGTGAGGTGGCGTTTCGCTTCGTCTGGGCTACGACCTCAGTGCAATGTACAGTGAGATCCCTCACGCCCCTCAGTCCTTACCGGGCTGGGGGTTTCTTCTTGCTCATCGGCCAGCAGGTCATTGATCACATCCGCAGCCATCACGCTTGCGGCATCAGAGCATTGGTGGATGGCCAAGAAGTGCTCATAGAGCAACACCATCAGCTCACCCATGGTCGGCGCCTCACCCATCGAGGGGCCTGCGCACACAGTCCAGGACGAACAGCCCGCAGGCGAACAGCAACAGGTCCATGGCGATAGAAATCCAGCCCATCACGCACCCCGCTGCTGTAGACGGCGCCGGTGCTTCAGCAGCCGAGCGGCCCGAGGCATCCTGCGCAGCGCACTCACCGACATGGCGCAGATCGTCCGGGCCGTGATGGTGTCCTCCCCCGGCACAACAAACGGGCGAAGCCTCATCCACGTCCTGACCGTCGACTTGCAGCGAAGACACACGCCGTCCTCCACCACCGGGCCGCGCTGGCAGACCGGACACATGGCACGCAGGGCGGCGGGCGGGAACAGGGTGGGTGACTCCTCCTTGCGGCACCGGGCACACGCCGCACGCCGCTCAGGGACCGACCAGCCCGGAGCGCGCACCAGCACGGTCTTAACCCCAGCCGTCCGACCGCAGGTGCCGGATTCAGTGGCCATCTGGCATTTCATTCCACACCTTCCAGGGCGTCAAGCAGGGCGCTGAGGGCGGAGAGTCTCCGGTGGTCGTCGATCTTCAAAGTCCCCGGGTAGTTGACCTTAAGTGTAGAGAACACCTCCCGGTTGTCCGGGTCGCTCAGCACCTCCATCAGTGGCCCGAGGTCGTCCAGCAGTAGGCCAGCGGCAATTGAGATGGCATCGGATGCCGCGCGGTGCCCCTGCTCGGCATCGGGAAGGTTGGAGAAGATGGCGTTGAGGTTGTCCGCGATGGTGCTCACTTCTCACCCCGCTCATGTGCTGCGATGGCGGCTTCCAGGGCGTCGAGGTCGGTGATCCTGATGCGGTTGCTGAAGTGGCTGAACTTGCCGTGTTCTGACCCACTCTTGCGGCTGCATCTTGTCGGATTGTTGAGGCTGTGCTTGCCGGCGCTCATACTGACCCAGACGGATGCTTTCGTGTAGCGGACCAGGCGGACGGCAGCATCCTTCTCTCGCGACCAGTTGCCATAGGTCGCCGGCACCTCGGGGAGGCATAGGTATGCCGCTCGCAGACACAGGCTGCGGTTCCGGCGAGCCGCAGTCCGCTCAGCATTCAGCGCCTCTATCGCATCGTTGATGCGCTGAAGCTCCCCGTCAAACATGGACAGGTCGGGCGGGCTGTAGATGATTCCCTTCTTGCTCACAGCGCACCGCCAATGACCGCGTAGGGCTGAAGCAGGTACCCGGTCAGCCAGATCAAAAGCAGCGCCAACAGACGGCCAATGACCCGTGATGTGTACGCGTACGGCTTTAGAATCCGACCCTCGAAAGTTGTGTGGGGGTCATGGCCCTGGACGCGGAGCCAGTGCACCGCAAGGATCACACCCCAGACAGCAGCCCAGTTTGCTGAGGGCATTCCGAGCGGCACAAGGTACCACTGCCACAGGTCGACCGACACAATGAGCGTCAGAGGAATGCAACCAATTGCGATGGCAATGGTCACGATGTTTGTGATTGTTCCGGGCTCGTCTTTGGTCACGATGTTTGTGATTGTTCCGGGCTCGTCTTTGGTCATGGTTCTCTCTGGGTCGGGGGGTCAGGGTGTGATCACGGCGTCAAGCGCTTTCATCATCGGCGCGCTGGCGTGGTCTTTCTTGGTGGTGTTCTGGTAGTTCCAGAGGAGCGCTTTTGCGTAGTGGAACACCCACAGGGTGAGCCCGGTGTCGTTGGCCATGTCTGCGCTGAGTTGGAAGAACTCAGCGCAGTCAGACGGGCTGTATGTGCGGCCGAGGCTGCGGACCTTTCTGGGGTTCGTGCGCAGCGTGTACAGCCACAGTGCAGCGGTGCAGCTCCGCAGCCGCAGGTGCATCGTGTTCGTCATGGTGATGCGGTCTGCCATCTCGACGGGGTCGCAGCCGGTGTCAATCGCATGCTTGAGCGACGGGCGCAGGCCGGAGTGCTCCCGGTCCGGGGTGCAGATACCAGCACGGCGAATGAGGCCAGCCCAGTACCGCTCCCGGTTGGGGCGCACGATGATGGGCGCGTTCTGGTCGGAGCGAAGGGAGCGCGCTTCGGCGGTTGCCCAACCGACCGCCCACCGCTTCGCCTGCTCCTGCTTGCTGCGGGGGAGGCTCATGGCTGCGACCCGCAGTTGGCAGCGATCTCATTAGAGAGATTGATGTTGGTGTACATTGCCCGGAATCCGATGGTTAGAAGGGTCAAAAGGAAGAAGACAAGAGGCGCCTGATTCAGCCTCATCGCAGGCTCACGGGCATGGTGTTGGCGACTGCGGCAGCGTTAATGCTCTCAATGAGGTCGGCAGGCATGTCAGCCTTAAGGGCGTTCCGAACCGCCGCGAAGTAGGCACGCCGGGTTGGCTCGCTCATCTCCCGTGCGTAGTTGGTAGCCGCTGCACTGAGGCGGTCGGTGAGTTCCTGTCGGTTCTGCATGTCGCTGGCGGTCATTGTTGCTCCCGGTTGGTGTCTGAACTGTAAGGCGTTCCGGTGTAAGTGAAAAGGTCTTTTCAGATAAAAGTGAAAGACCCTTTGCAGAGGACCGGCCAGGCGCTACCTTTGAGACAGGAGGTACATGTGAACCGCATTGGAAGGCTCATTGAGCAGCACCGCACAGAGCGCGGTCAGTCGCGCCTTGAGGTTGCCGGCATTCTCAAGGTGACTCAGCAGACTGTCGGCAATTGGGAGCGCGGGCACAGTCGCCCTCAGCTCGCCACCCTTCCAGACATCGCCCGCCTGCTTGGCAGGCCCGTTGAGGAACTGGTGGCCCTCGCAACCCAGGAGACGACATGAGGGCCATCCCCTGCTGCATGGGAGTCGCTGTTCATGGGCTCACGTTCTGCACCTGTCCAGCGACAAGTCAGGAGTTGCAAGCCTCGGCACTGGTCCTGCTTTCCGAAAGCATCCACGAAGGATGGGCGCGGCACGCTGAAGAGTGCCCGGCGCCCACCGATTCGCGAGACGGCTGCGTGTGCGGATTTAACGACTGGCACGACCGGGCAGTTTCCACCACCAGCCGACCCATCCTCAAGGAGCGCGCTTGATGACCAGCACCGACAAAGCCATGGATGCATTGAATGCTGCACAGGCCGCGCTGTGGTCACAGTTCGGCGTCGACCACGTCTACAGTGACATCGAGGACTGTCGGGGCAAGACGTGGGCGCTGGGTGATGGTGTTGTCCAGTGGCTTGAGCAGGGCATCTTGTACGAGTACCCCTTGTACGACAAACCCACGTTCACCAACGACACCCACACCGTCGTTGTGATGTCCGATATGGCCGGCGGAAGCATCGCGCGCCTGTTCTCAAACGAGGAGAGGCAGCATGAGTAGCGCCGGCAAGATCGAGGATGGCCCTTGGCTCCTCGGGCGGCCCCCCTACGACGACCACAGCGACCGGACCATCTACCTCACCCTGCACAGTCGTGGCAGTGGGCACTTTGTGGTGTCGGGGCGCCTCCATGGCGAGCACCCGCCCACCTTCCCGGAGGAGCAGGCTGCATGGCTGGCGTGGATGAGGTCAGGGCAGGAGGGTGAGCGCCCCCACCAGTCGCCCCTGGTCCCCCACCTTTGTGTCCCCGAATTGCGCGCGGACATGCCCCTTTCAGAGTGGGTCAACATCGTCGCATGGATGGAGACGATCCGACCGGAGCCCTTCTATGATCGCTGAACTCCTCACCCTGATCCCCATCCTCGCCCTGTGCCACGTCGCGGGCCTCATCTAAACCCCTGCCCGGTCTGGCATCCCCTATCCGCCAGACAATCCCCACCCTGCTGACCCTCAGCTCTCCTCAGTAGCCAGGCCGGGCCTCTTTCCCCTGCATCCCTCAAAACTCGCGGCTGTGCGTGTGGGGTGTGGGGGATTCTTTCATTTATTCTGTATCAATCTATTGACGGGTTGTTTGTATCAAAGTAAGTAGATGGTGTGGGGAGCGAAACCAACCCCACCGAGGACAACACCATGACCGCAGTGATCACCAACTTGACCGCCACGACTACCGGCAACCGCACCGAGATGGATCGCAGCAGCTACACCGTGACATGCCGCGAAGAGTGCCGGGACAGCACCGACCGCAGCGCGTACGACATGGCTGTGATGCTGGGCCAGACCATCACGATGGGGCAGGTCGTCGTTTACCTGCCGTAGCCAGTCGGGGCGGAACCCAGTTCCCGGCCTCGGTCGGCGGCTGGCGTGCCATCCCGGCAACCTGACAGGAGAACCAATGGGAAGACCCACCTTACCCATCGAAGACCAGCGGAAGCACTCTACACGCGTCACAGAGACGAACGTGGAGCGCAGCCGCATCGACGACATCGCAGCCCACCTCGGCTGCAAGTCCAGAGCCGACGCATACCGACGAGCAGCCCTCGCATTCTGGGAGGTCATGGATGACTGACACCATGAACCGCATCGGCTGGGATTGGCCCATCGTGGATGAGTCATGACCGAAGACGAACGCTACCACCTCAGCCGTCTCATCAAGCGGCTCGACTACCTCCGACGCCGGGGCATCCCTGACCGGCAGCTCGCCGACCTCATCGACGACATCAACAAGCTCAAGGCCCTCGACGGGCAGGAGAAGACATGAGCGGAATCGACCTCAACGACCTCCGGAAGACCGGCGGAATCATCAAGCTACAGGGGCGCGAATTTGTGACCTACAGCGGCTTGCTGGTGACCTCGCACAGCAACGGGCTCAAGACCATCGAGCCCTCCATGCTCGACTGGAACGCAGAGCAGCAGTCGGCAGTGTTCAAGGCGACTGTCAGCGGCGAGCGCGGCACCTTCACCGCTCACGGAGACGCCAACCCCGGCAACGTCAAGCGCGGCATGGTCGGAGCCGTCCTGCGCATGGCTGAGACGCGGGCCGTGTGCCGGGCGCTTCGGATGTACCTCGGCATCGGCATGACCGCCCGGGAGGAGTTGCCGGGTGATGAGCCCGCAGAGCAGCGCCAGCCTCGGCAGGCTCCCCGCTCGGCTCGTGACACCGAGGGCTCGCTGGAGTGGGCCTACAGCGCCCTTGAGGCGGCTGGTTGTAGCCCCGGTGCCGTGAATGACTACATCGCCTACCAGGACGGCTGGGGAGTCATGGACGAGTGGACCGTTGACGGTCGCAAGCAGTTCGTCAGGGACGTGCAGAAGGGTCAGCACCCCGACCTCTACACCCCGGAGCAGTCATGAGCGTTCGATACTACTTGGAGGCTCTCAGTGCGACCTCCTCTGATGGGGCCCGTGTCATCAGCGGGTTGCCTATCGAGCCGTGGGGCGTTGCCCCCCACTATGTGACCGACGATATCAGCGTGTGCGCCGCACTTTACGAGCACGCTCCCGGTCACGGTTACTGGGGTGACACCATATTCCTTCGGTGGATGGTGACTGATGATGTGAATGATCGCGGTTGCTTAATGCTTGCGGAGCCCACGGTTGTGACCCGCATCTTCACTGGGAGCGAGATCATCTCCCGCCCAACCGCCGATGTGGTCGCCGGGTACCACGCCAGCTTCAATGCCACCCCGGAGCAGTCATGAGGGCATTTGACCGATTCGCAGAACACCAGCGCCGCCTCTCCGACGCACGGGAGGCCGCAGACGCTGCCCCTGAGCCAGGCACCATCGAGTGGTACCAGGTGCACCTTGAGGCCATGGAGGAGCGCGCCGGGGAGGCTGAGGCCCGGCTTACCGAGGCGCGCAGGCAGATCCAAGACCAGCGGCGGCTGCTGGCTGAGCGGGAGACGGAGATCCATCGTCTCAGGCAGGAAGGTCCGTCATGAATCTCTACAAAGCACCGCCAGAGCCTCACACTCAGGCTGTCACCAGCGATGGGTTTGCCCTGCTCGATCAGGCGTACCAGCAGCGCAGAGCGTACCAGGAGGAGGTGCACCGGCTCGTCAATGCCCTGCCCCGCGTCCCTGTGGATACCCCATACGGGCGGGAGTCGTGGCGGCTGCTGTCCTACACCAGCAGAGAGGTCACCCTTGCCAGAGACGGTCACACGGTCCTGTATGGCAAGCCGGTTCGCTTCAAGCGAGACACCCGCTACAGCATCGGGCAGACCCCCGCCCTGAGAGTCGGGCTGGTCAACCACTTGATTCGCAACATTCAGCGAGGGCGGAAGTGACCGCCGCCCTGTCCATCGCATGCCTCCTGCTCGTCGTCGCGTGGTACCGCTGCCGCTCCCGGTACCAGCGGGTCAGCATCGAGGCAGACACAGCCCGTGCGGAGCTGGCCCGCGTCAAGGCTGAGGTGCTGAAGTTGAAGGCTGGTGCTCTGGTTGAAGCCGACCGGTAATCACGACTGCTTAAAGAAAAGCACCGGTGTTCTATTGACGGTAGAACACCGGTGCTTTATGTTGTTGGTGTGGGGAGACGAACCAACCCCACCGAGGACAACACCATGATCAAGTTTGAAAATCTGGGCACTGATGAAACTGTGACCACATGGGGCATTACGGTAAACGGCGCGTCAATTGGAGAGGTCTCACGGGAGCGTCCTACCAGATGGCATGCAAACGGTGTGTCTGGATTGGTTCGTGACCGCCAAGCACCATGGCTGTGGGTCGCCGTGATGGAAGATGGAAGCGACATCATCATCCCTGATGGGTCCTCTGCTGCGGCTGCGAAAAAGCTTATCAAAGCCGCAGTCAGCACCGTTCACATTACCGGGGCATCCTGATGGGTCGCCTTGCCCTGCCCCCCGAGGAGAAGCGTACCCGGTACACCGCGTACCTCAACGCGGACCACCGCGCAGCACTCCAGCGCATCGCCACACGTCACGCCTGCTCGCTAAACGAGGCGCTGATTCGTGCCATCGTTGAGACGGACGCTGCCGAGGAGCAGCCATGACCCTTAGAATCGGCTCCCTGTTCTCCGGAGTAGGAGGGCTGGACTATGGCCTTGAAGCTGGCCTTATGTCCGCCGGGGTACCGTCAGAGACCGTCTGGCAGGTCGAGCAGAACGAGTACGCCAGAAAGGTGCTGGCGCGTCACTGGCCTGACGCGCAGCGGTACGACAACATTCTAAATGTAGGAGGCCCCATGGCTGGGAAGCTCAAGAAACTCACACCGGAGCAGGTAGTCGAGGCAGTGGCCCTGTACGAGGGCGGCATGTCGTGCGGAGCCATCGCTCCCCGGTACGGCGTGACCAGGCAGTCAATGCACGGCCTGCTGAAGCGGCGCACCAAGATGCGCCCACAGCGCCGGTACGGGTCGGACAATCACTTTTACCGAGGCGGTGTTCTGGCCGACGATGGCGTGCACAATGCCGTCGAGGTCGCGGTCAGGCAGGGCAGGCTCAAGCGCCCTTCCATCTGCGAGGAGTGCAGAGGTCCGGGCGTGCAGTACTCCGATGGTCGCGCCCCCATCCAGGCGCACCACGACGACTACAACCACCCGCTCAAGGTTCGATGGCTCTGCAAAGGCTGTCACCATGCATGGCACACCATCAACACGGCAGTGCCGAAGGGGGGTGAAAGGGAACTCGCGCAAGTCGACATGATTTGTGGCGGGTTCCCGGTAAGCCCTGCCAGGACATTTCACTCGCCGGCAACGGAGCCGGACTGGCAGGTGAGAAGTCCGGATTGTTTTTCGAGATGGCCCGGATCGTTCGCGAGCTACGACCCCGAATCGTTGTCATGGAGAACGTCCCAGCGATCACTGGTCGGGGGCTGGGAGCCGTACTCGGGACCATGGCCGATCTCGGGTATGATGCGCGCTGGGGAGGTCTGCGAGCATCAGAGGTGGGCGCGCCCCATCGGCGGGAGCGGTGGTTCTGCGTCTGCTGGCTGGCCGACCCCGGTCGCCAGCGCGTTCAACTATGCGGAGAGCCCGGCGTCATTCGACAAGCGCAGAGCTCGTCTAAAGGCTCTGCACAAGAACGGGAACGGGAACGGGGCTGGGCGCGTTCTGGCCGTCGAGGCGAAACGCGCCCTGCCGACCCCCTCAGCCACCGACCACAAAGGCTCAAGCAAGCCGGGACAGCGACGGGGTCAGCCTACCGAGCCCATCGAACCCGGCAGCGGGGGCAGGCTCAATCCGGATTGGGTCGAGAGTCTTATGGGCTTCCCTCCCGGCTGGACCTGCACCGATGGCCCGCCCCTCCGGGACCACAGCACGCCTGGGAGCCTCCCCGAACTCGACCACGACAGCCCCACGACCGCGACCGACTCAAAGCCCTCGGGAATGCCGTTGTTCCCCAATGCGGAGCCGTGATCGGTCGATGGATTGGTACTCATATCGTCAAACAGGAAGCCCAATGAAAGACAGAGATCTTGAGGCTCACGCGTACATGGTGCAGCGCTTGATGTCCGAAGGACATTCGTGGCAAGCCGCTGTGGATATTGCCGACCACCATTTTGGTGTAACGACATGGTGATCCCCACCCCCGCAGAAGTCATCGCATCACGCAGCCCCTACCACCGCGACCTCCAACGCATCGCGGACGCCCTCAACACATGGGCCGGCAAGCCCATCCCATTCGACCCGTCCGGGCTCACTACGTCCGGCTACCAGATTGCAGAAGCCCTCGACCGCGCAGGCTGGCAGCTCACCATCAAGGACGGCGCCTGGCTCATCGACCAGAAGTCGTAACGACCGTTCAGAAACCCGCTGTGCTATAAAAGAGGAAGGGGCGACCAGCCGCTAAACTTGGTCGCCCCCAGAAGGAATCACATGAAGCATAACACACCCGACGCGATGGCGTCCAACCTCCTACGTGCAGGCTGGGAACCACTCCCGTCCGAGGTCTGGCATGAGGTCGCGGAGCATCTCCCGCAGCCGTGGACAGAAGGGCAGGCGGCGCATGACCTGCGCGTCCACGCTTCCGAGGTCCGGCTCAAAAAGCGTCTTCGGTTCTCTGGCCGGGTCTACTTCCGCAAGCGCTGGGGCTGGCCGGACCGCCGTGTCCGCTCGCTCTTGAAGGCTGAGCAGGTCTGGAAAGATCCCCGGTTCGCGGGCGAGCGTACCACCTCCGTACCAGCCGCGTACCACTCCCGTACCACGCCGTCGCTGGAAACACAGGTTGAACCGTCCGCTGCGTACCAGCCGCGTACCACTCCCGTACCACCGGCGTCCACACGCGCGGATCTACACAGTACACAGATCACAGATCACAAGAACAACAGCGAGGCTTCTGATGACGTACGCGGACCAACGCGAATGGCTGGAGGATGTCTCTTCGCTGGTCTGCCAAGAACTGGTGAGCGTCCCGCCGCACCAGAGGCTGAGGATGCTGGAGTCGCTCCTCGGCAGGCTGGGGACGTTGCAGGAGTTCCTACAGACCTCAGAGGAGGAGGCAGCAGCACGCCGGCGAGCGGTGCAGCCCGTGTCTGGGAACAGGTCAACGATCTGCGCCGTGCCTCCGGTGAACGAGCCTGGAAGTTGAACGACTCCCGGCGCACCGCAATCAAGGCTCGGATCAAGGAGAGCAGCGAGGAGGATGTTCTCACTGTTTTCCGCTGGTTTATCAACAGCCCTGACGCGAAGTGGAACCGGGACAACTGGAAGACCCCGGCAGACACCCTGCTCAGGGCCAAGAACTTCCTGGGGTACCTGGAGCGCGCACAAAGCGCTGGGGCACCCCTGACGCTCCTGGGAGGGGCATCCACGGCCATCACCGGGGCCAACGTCTGGGCAACCATTGAGAAATCGTACACCCGCAGCGAGTCCAGGCACACCCCGGGCATCAGGGACCATTGGCGGCTGTACCCGGATGATGATCGTGTTGACCCGATGGTCCTCACGGTTCTCCAGGAGTTGACCGAGACGTCCTCTGTCGGGTTTGCATGGCGAGCGCTTAGGATGCTCAACGACTGGGACCGGAAGCAGCTCCGGCGCAAGTTCATCAAAGCGTTTGACGCACGCTGGCGTCTGGAGGTGGCAGCATGAGCCGCGACAACGAACTGCACAGCATCGAGTCAGAGCGCGCAATCCTTGCCTGCATCATGGGCAGCGATGGCATGGACCTCCCCGACATTCACGCCACTGGCCTCTCTGCTCGGGATTTCTACCGAGCACCGCACGCACGGCTCTACCGGTTTCTGCTCGACCGAGCAGACGAGGGCCTCAGCCTGGAGCGCATGGCGGTCTATGAGGCAGTCATGCTCACCCAGCAGGCGCAGGAGTTCGGAGGCATCCAGTTCATCAGCAGCCTGGCAGACGACCCGCCCCTGACGGTCGACCCGCACATCGACAACGTGCGCAGTCTGGCGTACCTGCGACGGCTGGCACAGGGGGGCAACTGGATCACCCAGCAGGCAAAGCAGCCCATCTACGGCAAGCCCTCCACCCACGTCGAGGCCGTCCAGGAGAAGATCGAGCAGATGTGGGAACGGCTGGAGAGTGACCGCCCAGACAACGGGCTGACCACTTCGGCAGGAGCGTCCGACCTTGCCGCACGGCTTGACCGCGACCCCAACGATCGCCCGAACTACTCCCCGACTGGAATCAGCAACCTCGATCACATCATCGACGGGTTTGGCCCCGGTGAACTGATCGTGCTCGGTGGACGCTCATCGATGGGTAAGAGCGTCGGGGCCGTCTGCGTCACACTCAACATGGCGATGAACGGGAGCCGGGTGGCTTTCGCGTCCCTGGAGATGCCATCGCAGCAGCAGGCAGACCGGTACATCTCCCAGCTTTCCGGGGTGCCTTACCGGGACATGGGGGAGAAGGGATTGCATCGCCTCACAGCGTCTGACAAGCGGAAGATTCGGGGCGCCCTGCCGACTTACAGCAGCCTGCCCATCCACATCCAGGACAGCGACGTCTACACCATCCGGCAGCTCCGGAGCTACGCACGCCGACAGCAGGCAATGCACAGGCGATCAGAGACCCCGCTCTGCGGTCTGGTCGTGGACTACATCGGACTGATGGAAGCCGCACCCGGGCAGCGCCAGAGCGAAGCAACCTCGGGATGGGTCAAGGCGCTGAAGAAACTGGCCAAAGAGCTGGGGATCTGGATTCTCTGCCTTGCTCAGATCAATCGGGCAGCGGAGAACCTTGTAGATGCCATCCCGAGAATCAGCAACCTCGCAGACTCGACCATGATGGAGAATACCGCCGACATGGTGATCCTCTGCTACCGCCCCGGCTACTACGATGACCACGCTCCAGAGTTTGACGTGGACTGGATCGTTGGGAAGAACCGCACCGGCCCACGGAATGTCACGGTACAGCTGGCATGGGACCCCACGACCGGCACGCACTTTGACCGAGAAGATTTGCCGACCACAGCGAGGGGCAGACGATGAGCGCCATCCCCATGGCTCGGCGCCCCCTGTGCCGCACCTGTCATCGCCTCATCCTCAAGCCACGGCCCGGCCAGCCCGCGCACTGCAAGCTGATTCGGTTCTGGACGCCAGAGAAGCCGGGGAGCGACCAGCCGCGCGGTCATCGCTGGCTGAAGCGCTTCACAACCAGCGAGAAAGCCGACCAGCACGCCAGGGCAGCGGAGGCGGCTGCGTACATAAACGGGCAGCAGGACGGCTGCACCGCACACATTGAGGTGACCCCATGACGCACCGTAAAACCATGATCAATCTCCAGATCCTCTGCAACATGGCAGACCCCAGAGCGCCCAATACTGCGGCGGGCGAGGCTGCGCTGACGTCCTACATCGGCGGCTTACCTGTCGAGGTGGTCGACGCCATGGAGGAGCGGCTGTGCGAGGGCTGGGCGGCACTGCCTGCGGGTGAGATGCACGACCGGATCACGGCTGTGCTGCGGGGTGAGAAGTGAGTGCGGAACGATTCGGGCCTGGTGACCTGCTGAGGAGCGCATTGGTGATCGAGGGCGGGGATGTTTTGGAGGTGGTCAGCCCAGCCATTGCTCGTCAAGCCATTGAACTGTGCAGGGCGCTCCCGATAGACCCAGCGGCCATGCTGGATGAGTTGGACTGGTGGCAATTCCCTGGGGAAATCCTGAGCATTGGAGTCAACGGGGAGGAGTTGCGTCGAGAGGGTCAGCGACACGCGGTCATGTGTGCTCGAAGAACGCAGCTCATGTGGGAACGTTGCCAGCGGGCGTGGTGCCTTGATGTACTGCTGGCCGTTTGGCGAGACGAGACTGAAGCCATTGAAGCCCTATGGGCTGCTTCAGCATGGGTGGGCCAGCGTCACGGCGCGGTTCAGTCCTGCCTCGGGGCATCTCCGGCTGAGTTTGCGTCCATGGACGCGCGGAATTTGATAGACGACAGCGCGTCCACCCTGGAGTCAGCCTGGCAACAGGCCCGACTCATTAAGCGAGTCCTCACCCTGCTGGAGCGAACATGAGCACCGCAAATCGGGGCAAGCTCTGGGAGCGCCAGCTCGACCGCTACCACTACGCCCTCCAGTCCTCGGGCCGGGCACAGGTCACTCGCAACCATCCCGAGGTCACCATCAAGCGCGGAAGGGGCGGGCAGATCATCGGGGCGACGTTCCGCAAGACCGGGGCGCCGGACTACACGATCCTCTCCGAAGGGCTGACCCTGATGGCTGATGCCAAGAGCACGCAGGAGAGGCGCTGGAAGCTCATCCTGTTGGAGCCTCATCAGGCGCAGACGCTGAACGCAGTCGAGCATCACGGTGGGCTGGGTCTGCTGCTGGTCAACACCCCACAGGGGTCGTGGGCGCTACCCTGGGACCGCGTAGAGCCGTGGTGGACCCGCAGGCACACCAGGCAGGCAAAACGCGGTGAGGCGTCCCTGACGGCTGAGCAAATGGATGGGATGGCAGTGGCGTACGCACCCAAGGGGTACGCCCTCGACTACCTACAGCCCGCGCTGGACTATCTGAAGCGTCGGAGGATTGCGGCTTGATTGGTGGTTGACCTGTGCGCTTACACCCGCTACCGTAGGTGTATGACTACTGGCGAACGAATCAGGCATGCACGAACTCAAGCAGGGTTGTCCCTGCGTCAACTGGCGGGGCTGATCGAGTGCTCGCACGTCGCAATCTGCGATTGGGAGAACGGTCACCGACGCCCCTCTGACGACACCCTGAAATCCATTGCAAGCTACTGCGGTGTAACGTTTGACTGGCTCCAGAATGGACGGCTGAGCGCGGTGGGTGACCGCACACTCAAGGCGCTGGCCGGGCTTCCGGCTGACGAGCAGCGGAAGATCATCGAGTTGCTTGAGACGACCGGAGGTGCAGAGTGATGAAGCACAACAAACCGTTCCAGGAGCGGCTGGCCCGACTTGACATCCAGATCGGGGCAGCACTCGACCTCGGGAAGGGCTTTGGGTCGCACACAACGCTTGGTCAGGAGGAAATCAAGCGCTACAGCGAGCTGCTGGCCGAGCGCTGCAAGTTGATCGCCAAAGCTGCGGGGACCATGCCACCAGTCCCTACCAGGGACCGCACCGGGGCAACCTTCGTAAGGCGACTCGTCGAGTGGGACGAAGACACGGCGACCCTGATGGATGAGTGGGGGTACTCCCGGTTTCGATTCAGGATGGACACAGGCAACCCCGTCAATCCCGGGCACTACACCCGCATCCCGGAGTTCTTCCTGCTCACCCTGCGCAATCTGGTTGAAGACCTACGAAGCGCTGAGGTGGCCAAAGAGAAGGCCGGCCAGTGACCCTCCAACTCCTCCGTCGCGTCCACACCTACCACTGCGCCTGCGGGACCGCCGTGAGCCATCCTGTGGGCGCCCTGAGCCCCGGCTCTGATCGCGGACTGTGCGTGGATTGTGAGCGTGAGGCGATCCTGTCGTCGGACGTGCTCACCGACCCCAATGCTGATGTCCGGACGTGGGCGCCGACTCAGCACTCGATTGACCGGCTGCTGGATGCGCCAGCCCGGACCTACACCCCTGACCTGGAGATATGAGATGCCTGATACCAAGAAGTTCGACGTGACGATTCCGTTCATTGCGTGGGCGACTGTGACCGTCGAGGTTGACGCCAGCGATGCGGATCAGCAGGGCGAGGATCCAGAGGTCCTCGCCATCGAAAAGGCGTACGAGTGCGCTGGTGTCTACCGAGACGCATCCGGTGGACTGTCAGCCGCGTACGGGGTCCGCCTCCGGCACGACGACGAGATGAATGAGCCGCGCGGCTCCTCCGTTGACGTGATCGAGGTGACCGGATGACCACCACCGGCTACCACATCAGAGAGCGCCTCAGAGCGGCAATCGTTGCCGTCGCAGGCGTCAACCCCGACCCTGGCCACCGTCTCCAGGACGTGATCACCGTGCTTGTCTACCAGGACCGGGCAGGCGAGACGGTCGTGGAGATTGGACCGCGTGAGGGGCTGTCACTGGCCGAGGTGCGGGCGATTCTCAAGGCGGCTGCAAAGAATATTGGGGAGGAGCGATGAGCGACCAGAGCAGTTCAGATCTAATTGAAAAGAGGGCAAGAGCAGCCCTTAACCATCTCGATGGGTCCGACCGTGAGGAGGTGCTAGCATGGTTCTTAGATCGGGAATCAGCAGCCAAAGCCAAGGTGAGGAGGCGTGATTGGTTCGGCGAGCGCCTGACCGCGTACGGGTTCGCCGGCTTGGTGATCGGCGCTGTTTGTGCAGTAGCCATCGCGGCCAATGGGTGCACTGACACAGCCCGCCGAAGAGCAGAGATAGAATTGAGGGAGTGTGAGAATGCTGTCTACGTGCTTACCGATACATGCGGCATCAGTCATGACTGAGGAACTGATCGCGTTGGGGCGCCGCGCTGTGGCCTGCAAGGACTGGCGGTGGATGCCGGGGATGCTGACGGTCGTGGATTGTGGTGATGGCGGGACTTGCACCCCCATCCGACTCACAGCCCCATCGGCCAATTTGGAATGGCTCGGATGCTCCGAGGAAGATCGGCCCGAGTATGGCCGGTGGATCATGACCAATGCAATCCCCGACCCATCCGACCCGTCCACCTGTGGAGCAATGCTGGTACTCATTGCCACCGCGCACGGCGTGACTGTCGAGGACGTTTCTGTGGTGCGCACGACGGGCAGGGTCTGGAGCGTGTGGATTCATGACGGATCGGGGTCATCTCACCGGGTCACAACCCATCTTGACAGCCGGGCAGAGGCCCTCGTTGCTGCTCTGGAGGCAGCATGAACACCACAGCCGGGCAGCTCTACCGCATTGACCGCGCCCTTGCTGGCGTAGACACCGCAACCACTCGCGACTTCTACAAGGCTGTCGAGGTGTTCGGCTGGCCCTCTGCGGCGGCTTCCGGCTGTCTGCTGGCGGTGGTCCGGGAGGCTCACAGCGACGACAGCATACACGCCATCGCCGGCACCCATGAAGGTGAGTTGGTTTGGGACGTGTGGGACTGCAACCGGGACATCGCGCCAATGTGCCCCACTGAAGTAGCAGCCCTCGTCGCCGCCCTGGAAGCCGCACCATGACCGTCGAGCAGGTCACCCTCGGGCTCCTCTGCGCGGTCTTCCTCGGATGCCTGGCGCTGGCGCTGGTCGGGCTCTGGCGACTCCATCGCCTGCCCATCCCGCAGCGTGCGACCCACCCGGCTGGGCGGCGTGCTCGGGCCATCCAGACAGAGGACCGGATTGCATGGGCGGGTGCCGAGGCAGAGGAGCTGCTGGAGCGCATGCCGACCGACGAGATCCCAGCCATCGGGCTGAACCTCAGCGCATATCCGACACAGGAGAACCAATGATCGACTACAAAGACACCGAACAAAACAAATGGTACTGGCTGTGGGTGACCGGCCCGGATGGGCCTGTTTGGATGCTTGCACGGCGTCAAACCCGCTGGCCGGACGGATTCTGCCTTGCCAATGAAGGCGCTGGTGACCCGGTCTACAAAGAGGACCATGGCCACACCATACGCGGCAAGTGGACAATCCTCGAAATCCATCCCTGCAAGCCCCCGGAGCGGTCATGATCTGGTTCGCAAAGAAGCCAGCATCGGGCCGGTGGGAGCGGCAGGAAGACCAGCACGGCCCCTGCGACAGCGCCCCGCACGCTGCATCCACGTTCGCCTCCATCCACGTTCGCAGCCTCGGAGAAACCGTCGAGGTCATGGGGCAGACCGAGCCGCCCCGCGATGTGATGGAGGTTCAGGTCTTCACCGTGATCAGCATCGGGTCTTCCGGCGCGGCTGTGCAGTGGGTTGGAAGCCGCAAGGAGCGGCCATGATCACCGTCTGCAAAGCGTGCGACCAGACCCGCAGCGACAAGCCCGGCCACATCCACGTATGCACCGCAGACCCGTTTACCCCCGGCTGGCTGGCTGGGGTGGCCTACGACCCCGGGCCACAGCCGGGAGGTTTGGGGGAGGTCAGGGCAGCGCGATGCCGCTCTGGCTGCGGGCTGCGCAAGGACCATGACGGCGTGTGCGAGCGGGTTGGGGGTGAGGGATGAAGGCGCTGCACCGGCGTCTCGCTGCGCACATGCTGGAGCTTTACGTTGAAGGGAAGGTTTCGCGCGGGTGTTCGGACTGGCTTTGGCCAGACTGGTTCCCCGTCGAGGAGCGCGGGCCATTCGCCTATGCCATGGAGATGGCGAACAGCGGGAATGAGTCAGACGCCACTGAGGGTGCAGCCGTGTACGGGGCAAGCATCTACGGCCCTGCGGACTTCTCGGTAGCCCTGCACTGCATTCGACTGCTCAGGGCTGGGAGTGAGGAATGATCCGCCTCATGCTCACTCTTTCCGCTGCACTGCTCGCCAGCGCCCTCTGGCTGCACTTCGACGCGCTCAACCGTGCCCGGTCCGGTGAATGGCAACAGGGCGCAGAATTCATCTGTGAGCAGGTCGCGCAGGGCAAGCCGAGCCGGGTTGTTGGTGATGAGTGTCAGGTTGAGATTGCAGCGACGTGGCACGGTCATCCCGGTGTCGTGAGCGGAGGCCGGAAGTGATCACCATCATCTCCGACCCCACAGCGCTTCCAGAGCCGACCCCGCAGCCACCAGAGCCGACCCCGCAGTGCTCGGGACCGCCCGCTATGCCATCGAGGCAATCAGCGCCTTGGCGTGCAGCGAGCGCAACCCGATGACGCACCAGTTTGCAGCGATTCTGATTGACCGAATCGAGGAGGACCGATGATCCCCAACCAGACACACCTTGACCTGCTGGAGCAACTGCCCGCTGAGGTCCATGCAAAGCTTCGCGAGTGTGGGCCGGGGTGGGTTGTCCAGGACTGCAAGGACACCACCCGGCTGTGGCTTGTGCTTCGGATGGGGCCGCAGGAATGGGAGGTGCCGGACTGCGAGCCGGTGCCGTTCTACTGGCTCCCCTGCTCGGCGGACGACATCCACAAAATCGCCATGGAGACGCACGGTGGGCGTGACCAGCGCCGGGGGATGTATTGGGATGGGGAGGATGGCTACGAGGCGTCGCTCTCCGGAAACCACAGCGCCCCCGATGCTGTCGGCAGGATGCGTGAGACGACAAACGTTGAGGCAGGCGGAGGCGACCCGCACGAAGCGGCACTCCGCCTGCTGCTGGCTGTCCTTGGAGGGGGTGACCGATGATCACCGTACCGATCTGGCTGGCAAGCATCGCAATCCTGCTGAGATTTCACTGGCCGGTGAGCCACCCACTTGCGTGGGACTGGGTCGTCTGGCTGTATGTGCTGAGCGGCCCATTATCGCCCCTGTACCACCTCTCAACGAGGCTGCTATGGGCGTACCGGTCGAGGAGGCTCCACCCAGCACCGCAGCCCGCACAGCGGCTTTCTGACAGCAGCATTTCACCATGGCGAGACGACACCGCAAAGCACATCAAGGACGGCACCTACTACATCCATGCAGCGACCGGGCGCCGGTTTGAAGTTCAGTGGGTCAGGTCGTCATGGTGTTGGTGGCATGGCGAGGTGCGCGCGGTGGATGGTGTGCCGACCACGAATCACATGGGCGGAGAGCCATGGCTGGTCAGGGAGTTTCTGAGCATCACCGTCAAGGACATGCACGACGGGGTGTTCCTGTCCTACACCCCGCCAGAGCTTGCGCCCATCCTCAACCGCGCCGGGGTATCTTGATGCGTGTTTCTACTCCGCTGGTGGACCGTCCCCGACCGAGACGATCCCTTCCTAATGATCGCAGCTCCGTTGGTTCTGGCGGGCGCTGCGACGGCCATTGTGCCCTTGTGGCTGGCTGGACTGGTCTGGGTGGCTGCGACGGGTCACTACGGGGTGCGGACGGTGACGAGGATGGGAAGGGCGCTGAAGCGTGCCTGGAGGCTGACCGATGATCAGACGCATTCTGGCATGGTGGATGGCCCGAGAGGCGAGCCGCCGCGCACACCTCATCGACGCACTCAAGGCCGGCAACACGACGACGTTGGAGATCCGCCGCTGGCTTGACCGGGAGCGCCCGCAGGTCGGCGGGGGAGCGTGGGTGTACGTCCATCTTGGCGACATGCACGACCTGCCGCACCTGACCTGCACCGAGGAGCCCGGGAGCCCAGAGAGGGGCGGGCTACCACGGTGGCGATACCGGTGGGACGGTGAGCAATGAGGCGCAAAAAGACCGCTCTGACCGTTAACGCTGGGTGGGCAAGGAACGCCGGAGCGCTCGCGGTGTCGTGGCGGGGATTCTCGCTTCATTTCGTGGTCCAGCGTGACTGCTGGGTGTGGGGCTATGACGAGGACTACTACGACGGCCCACTCCCAAGCTTCGGCGTCGGCCCGGTCTTCCTGCTCTGCTGGATGTACTCGCTTCGAGAGTCATACCAGTGGGGGCTTGAACCGTGAGGCGCCGCTACAGCAGGTCTGAGCTGGTCGCTACCCTGCTGCTGGGTCTGGCCCTCGGCACACAGTTGACACACTGCGACCCCTACACACCACACGACACCAAGCATCAGCCGTGAACCCCTGCGACCACAAAAGCACCTACCCCGGCAAGGGCACAGCCAAGCGCTACGCACGGCGCCTGATGAACCGGTACGGCAAGCTCTGGCCCTATCGGTGCACCCACTGCAATCGTTGGCACCTCACCAGTCGCCCGCCGCTGGTTCGCACCGTAGACGTCCAGCATGTTGCCGCCCTGCCACGGTCAAGGGGGAAGCGACGGGGCAGAAGGTTGGAGCCGAGCGCTACGGTAGAAGAGATCAGGGCACTGGCCGCACGCATGAGAACTGAACGGACGGAGGATTAGAGGATGGCAGGACGGGTGAAGTACACGCAGGAGCAAAGAGACACGGCGCTTGCTGCCCTGATGGCCTCCGCGGTGGAAGGGGATGGAGGTGTCTGGAAACCTCAGTTCAGGGTGGTCGGACGACAGCAGAAGCTCGGAGACCGGACGCTTAGGCGCTGGTGGAAGGAGCGGGATGTGTCACAGGATGACGCACTACGCCGCGCAAACACACGCGCACGGTCAGAGGTCAGGAAGGATGGGGCAAAAGACTGGCTTGAGAGTCAGGTGTCGAGGGTTCAGAACGTGGTCACGTACATCACAGACCCACAGCACTACAGCAGAGAGCTGGTGGAGGTGCCCTTCAGTGACGGCAAGCTTGTCAGGCTTGAGGGCACCCGCCCGGACCATGCCGCACGGGCGATGAAGCTCACGGTTGAGGTGCTCAAGGATCTCGACGGGCTGATGGCGCACCAGTCCGCTTCAACACCAGACCGCAAGCTGGCGAGCTTGAAGGAAGCGGCACGCAAAGTGGGGATCATCAAGTGAGCGCCGAACACATCGACCCGGTGGAGTGGGCCTGGCTGCTGGAGTTGGACACAGACGGGTTCTTCGAGTTGCTGGAGCAGCTCCCGGATGAGGAATGGGACTCCTGCCTGTATGTGCGATGCCGGTATGACCTTGCGCTGTTCAGCGCGGTGTTCTTCTCCAACCGGCTCCCGCTGCCATTCTCGAAGTTCCACAGGTCGACGCTTGAGAAGGCAAAATCCGCATGGACGAACCGAGAAAAGGAAAGCCGGACCGTCAACGCAGCTCCCCGCAGCAACGCCAAGAGCACCCTGATTAGCTTCTGCTCCCTGGTGCACGATGCGGTGTATGGGTTGGAGCGGTACACCGGGATCATCTCCACCACGTTTGACCTCTCACAGGATTTGGTGGCGGACGTCTACAGCGTCTTCACCAGCCGTGAGAAGTACGCAGACTTACACCGCGTCTATGGACCGCTGCGGGCAGTGGGCGGCAAAACCGACTTTGAGGCGTACGCCGGCCCCTACTATATGCGCTTCAAGGCTTTCAGCTTCGGCGGCTCCATCCGAGGTACGAAGTTCGATGGGATTCGATTGACAAAACTTGTCGTGGACGACGGAGAGCACCCCGACAAGGTCCGCAGCCCGACACAGCGGCAGAAGCTTTGGAGCTACCTGACCAAGGATGTGCTCAAGGCCGGCGATCGGTTCACCAAGTTCGAGGTTGTGGGGACTGTCCTGCATCCCTCCGCGATGCTGCCGACCCTGCTGGGTGTGACCGGGAAAGGCGCCCCCGGCTGGAAAGGGCAGCGCTGGCAGGCTGTAGAGTCATGGCCCGAGCGTATGGACCTGTGGGAGCGCTGCAAGCGGCTGTGGGCAGACCTCACCGACCCGGATCGGGAGGAGACGGCCCGAGGCTACTACGAGCGCCACAAAGCGGAGATGGGCCGGGGGGCGCAAGTCCTGTGGCCAGAGAAAGAGCCGCTGTACGACCTGATGGTGATGCTGTGGACAGACGGGGAAGCATCGTTCTATAGCGAGAAGCAGAACGTCGCGACCGACCCCGCCCGACAGGTGTTCTGGCCTGAGAAGTGGGCACGGTGCACCTTTGACGGGGAGGTCATTACGACCAGCAAGGGGCGCAAGGTCCGCCTCAACTCATGCAAGGTCGCCGTGTGGCTTGACCCGCGCTCCAGCGAAGAGACAGAGCGCAATGACTACGCCTCTTGCACCCTCGCAGCACAAGACCAGTTTGGGTATATCTACCTGCTGCGCACAAGCATGCAGCGCGTTGACACGCTCGGTCAACTCAGCGTGCTCTGGAGCATCTTCAGCATCATCGGCCCCCGGGGCATGTACGGCTACGAGGACAACGGGTTTGCCCGGCTCATTGGCACCATCTTCGACGACCAGCGCAGAGCCCGCAGGGACGCCGGCAAGGTCTGGAACATGCCGCTCATGGGGCATACGAGCACCGAGAACAAAAACGTCCGCATGTCTCGCCTGGCGCCCATGTTCGACCTCGGGCACATCGAGGTGGCGGAAGACATGGACCCGGTTGCCATCGAGCAGGCGCGGGAGATCCCGACCGGCACACACGACGACGGCCCCGACTCCTGGGAGCGTGCAATCTGGCTGCTGGAAGGCGGCGGATCGGCTAAGTTTGATGGAGATGCGAAGTTCAATGGGTAGCCGTTTTCCCGGGGAAACACCCCGCAAGTGCTCCCAGAACGGGAGCAGAGAGGGCGCGGAACGGTTGAACGCGGACAATGAGCAGATGAATAGCCAAAATCAAGGGAAAACACTTCGATGAGTATCGAAAAAGCGATCCATGCTACTGAGGCGAGGCTTTCACGGCTGAAGCAAGCGCATGTCCGGATGGGGCGCATTGCTTATTTCTCAAGCCGGTGGGCTGAAGACGAAGATGGGGCGTACGTCTTGGATCTTAGGAGCGGGGTAGCTGAGAAGGCCAACTACCCTTCAGGTTCATGGGTCCAGTTGAGCAAAGATGAGATGGCGGAGGTCAGAAAGATTGTCGAGCGTGCCTTGCTTCGGATGAGGGCAGAGGTTGACGCTATCGTGTCCGATGAGTCCGCCTGATGAGCACCGAAGAACGCACGCACCTTTCCGAGTCATGGGAGGCGCACCGGCTGGCGAGCCAGCGCCCGGAGCCTCAGCCGTTTCGCATCGAGGACCACTTCCCAGCCCCGCTCATGCCGTTCATGCTGGCGCTCCCGCTGGGTCTGCTGGCGTTTGGGCTGCTGATGACGCTCAAGGGGTTGGGCTGATGCCCTCCTACCGACCACCCGCCGAAGTGGCCCGCGTTGCACGCCGTGCCCTTGAAATCCGAGCCCAGCAGACCCCGAGCAATCGAGCGGGAACGGCTGTGGGTGTGGCCCGTGCAAACCAGCTCGCGAACCGTGACCCGGTCAGTCTTGACACGATCAAGCGCATGGTGTCGTTCTTCGCCCGGCACAGCAAGACACCATGCGCAGCCAAAGCACGCCGCGACAGAACCAGCAAAGCCGCGCAGGCATGGGGCTTGTGGGGCGGGAATGCTGGCAGGGCGTGGGCGAATCGCATTCTGCGGGAGGAGGAGTGATTGGGTGTTGAGCACCTCGCCATTCCGGCTGCTGTGCTGATGCTCCGCTGGACATGGCGAATCGTCCACAGCCGCCCATACTGAGAGAAACGGCCCCGTAGCGGTTAGGATGTGCGGAATACTGCAAACAATCCAAGGGAGCCGCGCATGGCTGGCAATGTCACATACCTCGACCGGGACCACCGCAGCCTGCTGACCACGGACGACCCGTTTGGCTGGCCGGGCACGCCGGACGCATGGCAGGAGCGGTACCAGTACCTGCTCGATGCGTACCATGGCGAGAACTACAGCGCGCAGATGATCAAGGATCTCCAGCTCTTCCGGGCGCTGGATGATGACGGAAAGGTCATCGCGCAGACCCGGCGCCTGTACCGGGACCGTGTGTTTCTGGTTGAGGTGGCAGCGGCAGCACTGGCGATTGACGCCGTCGTGCTGACCCCGGTGGAGGGCGCACCGGATGCGGACGTGAAAGAGGCGGAGGCCATCTGGCAGCGGTCAGAGATGGCAACGCAGGGCACGCTCTGGAGCAAAGATGCAGCGCTGTACGGCGACCTGTTCATTGAGCCGGTGCGCATGACCCGATCCCGTCCGTACGCCGTGGAGTTGGTGAGCCACGACGCCCGCACGGTGCTGCTGGAGTATGACCCCATCCTCGGGCGTCGGATCTCCCGAGCGGTCATCACCCACCAGATCATCGGTGAGGTCAGCGTCGACATGCAGGGGCGCGCCACAGAGTCGGGGGCTGTGGACACGTACCAGCGCATCCTGACGCCCGGGGCCATCACCATCGAGCGGACCCGCTACAACGCGCAGAACAATGCACAGGAAGCGCTTGAGGACGAGGCGGGAGAAGGGGGCGCCGGAGAGCATGGGCTCGGCATTACGCCGATTGCTCACGGTCGGTTCACGCCCTCCCCCATGGAGCCCGAGCACAGCCTGCCCGTGACGCACGGTCTTGACCGGCCCGAGGGCGAGGTCAACTCCCTGGCCAGCCAGATCAGCGCCGTGGGTGACCGCTACGGAAACCCGAAGCTGCTCATCAAGGGCGTCAAGGTCGGGGAAGGTGCGGACCTGCTCAACATCGGCAAGATCCTCAACCTGTTCGGCGGCAGCAAGGACGCCATGGCCAGCACCGATGCCAAGTACCTGGAGCCGTCGCTGTCTGGCGTCTCAGAGCTGCGCGCCCAGATGGAGCGCCTGATTGACGATGTGCGCTCGACCTTCCCTGAGTTCCTGTTCAGCGGCTCCACGGCGAACCTCTCCGCTGAGGCCCTGCGGCTGCTCGCCACCCGCTATGAGGTGAAGTACGAAGGCATCCGGTCGCGCATCTACAGCGCGATTGAGAAGGCCCTGGCCATGGGTGTGGCGCTCGCACAGAACCGCCCCTATGACCCCTTGCGCCACCCGGTCAAGCTCTCCGGCCCCCCGCTGCTGCCCTCTGACGTGGCGGCACTGCTCAAGGTGATCACCGACGCCCGCAGCGCTGGGCTGATCACCATGGCCGATGCTGTGGAGCGCGTGCAGGGGCTTGACCTGGCAGACCAGGACGCGACCCCGGAAGAGTACGTGACCCGGCTGGGTGCGGAGGCCGCAGCGCGTGCCCCTGACATGAGGGAAGACCCCGACGACGAGCCGACCGAAGAGGAGTAGCCGGTTAGACTGAAGGTATGACCGACGACCAGCGAACCAGCCTGCACGCCCTCCTGACCGACCCAGACCAGGTAGTCTGGACCCAAGGGGTTGAGTTGGCTCGGTCGCTGCTGGGGCCACTTGAGTTCAGGCAGTGGATGTCCGAGACGGGAAGTCTGCGAATATCGGCCATGATCGCAGCAGGTGCAGCCAAAGCCGATGAGGCGCTCGCCTCCGGGAATCCCATTGATTTCGTCACAAGCGCATGGAGATGCATCAGTGCCGCTCACGCACAGTACAATGCACTTCTGGCTGTGCCTTTCGCGGACTCAGGAAAGGGCGGAAATCCGAGCCTTAAGCGCCTTGAGGACCGTCTTTCGCCCCGCCTGCTCATCCTCGACGACTGACAGGCGCTTCAGGGTAGGCGCGTCCTCACATGCCACGATGCGCGCCCTGACATCCCGCACGGACCCATCCAGGAAGATCATCAGCGGGTCCTCGGGCGCTTCCTCACCCCCGGCAGGGACCACCTGTGCACGACCGGTTGCACTTTTTGGACCCATCTTCAGTGCAGCGAGGCGACGAATCGCACGATCCTCCTCGCCATGTGTCTCGATGGTTCGCCAGCCGGGAACGGACTTATCAACGATGCACCATGCGAGGTTTACCTGGATGAGTTCAATCGACACTTGTAGCACCTTGGATTACTTGTAGAATTACCAGAAGAATAGCGATATTCCAGAACCATATCCACACCCACGCCGACGCCGGGCTTTATCGGGCGACAAGGGGTCTATCAGTGAGCATTCGTCCGTGTACCTTCGTTCTCCCGACTCAGACACCATCGACCGCCCAGACGGGTGGCTTGTGTTTCGAGGAGGACCACGAACTGGAAGACGATCCGACGGACGACCCGCCACCAGCAGACCCCCCGACCGGCAAGGCGTCTCAGGGGCTTCAGGCGACTGTGAAAGCCGAGCGGGAGAAGCGGCAGGCGCTGGAAGCGCAGCTGGCGGAGATCCGAGCAGCTCAGCAAGCTGCCGACGAAGCGTCGAAAGCGGAAGCCGGCCAGTACAGGGAGCTGTACGAAAAGCTCAAGGCCGAGCGGGAAGCGGAGTTGAAGGAACTGAAGGCGCTCAAGGGCGAGAAGAAAGCCCGTGTCGAGGCCCTGACGGCCAAGAACACGGAGCGACTCGACGCGCTGGACGACGACTGGAGGGATCTGATTCCCGAGGGTCTGAGCCCGTCTGCGCTGTCAAAGCAGCTCGACAAGATCGAGGCGCGCATGGTGGCAGCAGAGGACCGTCCGGCGGGCGGCATCCTCGGCAAGCCACCGAAGAAGGCCACCGTGCACATCCCTGTCGAGCACAAGGAGCAGTGCGAGCGGGAGGCAAGCCGCTACGGGCTGCCTGCGAAGCAATACTGGAAGATGCGCATGAAACCCCGGCTGGTGAAAGCGGGCAAGCTCAAGGGCTGACCGTTCCAGGGCCTGCCGGGGCACCAACAACCCCAGCAAGGAGGCCCTACAATGGCCTTTGAGTACATGTACGGTCCCCGGAAGATCATCGAACTTCCGCTGGACTCCACCTCAGCCGACACCGTGGTCGGCCTCATGATCACCGCAGCCGGTGCGACCGACGGATACTTCAAGGAAGTTGACGGGTCAGGCGAGGCTGTGACCGGTGTTGCCGTCTCTCAGGTCAGCAGCCCGTCCGCTGATGGTGGCGCGGTCGTCAAGGTCGACGTCAGCCCTGCCAGCGTCTACAAGGTCAAGCCCGACGCTGGCACTATCGCCGTCACCGACGCCATGAACACCGCCGACTGTGGCGCTGATGGCCTCACCGTCAACATTGACGCCAGCGCCACCGATGACATCCAGATCCTGTCTGTCGACGTCAACAAGAACGAGATGCTGGTCTCCATCGTTCCCACCTTCGCCGGAGTGGCATAACCAATGGCCCTCGACGTTTCCCAGGTCACAGCCCTCGTTGAAAACGACGGCTATTCCGCCATGTTCGAGATGTACGACGCGATGCCCGCGCAGTACCAGACCCTCGGGCGCATCATCAACCCCACCGAGGCCGGCGTTGCCCTCTACGGCGACCGTGGCACCGTGTTCATGGGTCACCAGCGCTTCGACAAGCGTGCGGACCTCCAGGAGATCAACGACTCCACCACGGGCAAGGCGTACGACTGGCAGGCAAGCATCGAGCAGTACGCTCGCGGCATGATCCTTCCCTCCCGCCTGCTGCGCTCCAACGGCGCCGCCTCTGCGGTCAAGGCGCGCATCATCGAGTTCGCCCGGGACCGCGCAGAGATCGCGATGCTCCAGAAGGAGGACCACATCGCGGACATGTTCCAGAAGGGCACGCTGACCGCTGGCAGCACCGAGTTCTTCGACAACTCCTACCCCGGCAACGCGGACCCCAACGCAGGATTCATCTACGATGGCCTGCCCTGGTTCGACACCGCACACACCGTGGCGGACGGCTCTGGCAACACCTACAGCAACCACACCGCCAGCCTGGCCCTGACCCAGACGAACCTTCAGACGGTCCTTACGACCATGCGGAGCACCAACGCGGTCAACGACCGTGGCGAGCGCATTCTCATTCGTCCAGACACCATCATTGTCCCCCCGGGCCTGGAGTACACCGCCCGGACCATCCTGAACAGCACCCAGGTGACGGGCAGCGCCAACAACGACGTCAACCCCATCGCCGGTTCGCTGAATATCGTGGTGTGGAACGCCCTTGACGATGCTGCTTCGGCGTCTTCCTGGTGGGTCGTCCAGCGTGGTCGGGGCCTTCGAATCTACGACTCTGGCGCTCCGCGCATGTGGGTTACCCCGCTGGACAACGGCGACATCAAGGTGAACAGTGAGTACCTGTTCGGTGCTGCGGTTGACCAGTGGCGCTACCAGTACTGTGCCAACAAGGCTGCATCCTGATCTGAGGTCTGACCATGGCATTCACCTACGACATCACGACTGACCGGGGCCGGGTTCGCTTCAATCTGGGCGATACCGACTCGGCAGCGTACTGGTTCGAGGATGCCGAGGTTGACCAGATGCTGTCCAGCGAGGGGAGTGTGGATGATGCCACTGCGGCATGTCTCCGTGCGCTCCTCGCATCCAAGGGGCTGCGCATGAAGAAGTTCTCCGTGCAGGGCCTCTCCTACGACGACACCGCACAGATCAGCGCCATCAAGGAGTTGCTGAGCCTGTACGGTGGCGACCTTCCCACACTGGCGACGCCGTCGACTGCCCTGCTCCCCATGGATGCCGGGTACGTTGAGCCGGTGCTGGGATGAATTATCACGGCAACGGCATCATCGATGCTGTCATGCTGGCGGCGGTCAGAGCAGACATTGCCAGCATCACCGGAGACGCGCGCGTCTCCGCATCGGTCACCGTCTCTACCCCCACCAGCGCCCCGGTGATGGACTACGCTACTGGTGAGGCCACCCCCACGGTCGACGACGACACCGTGAACGCCCTGCTTGGTGCCATCGATGCGGAGGAGATCCGGGACGATGAGGGGCAGCGTGTCCTGATACGCCGGCTTGTCTACATTGAGGCCGCGTCGCTCAGCTCTGCCCCGACGACAGACACCACCATCACGGTTGGTTCTGACCGATACGGTGTCACGTTTGTGGTTCAGGACATGATCACCGGACACTACGAGATCACAATGGAGCGCTCTGTCTGATGGCCACAGATGCAACCATGCGGGTGGAGTACGTGGAAATGCGCTGGATGGCGTACCTCCAGACCCTCACGCTCACCGGCTCACCGGCCATTCGGCATGCCGAAGAGGCGCGGATTGGAAACCTTCCGACCTCCCCATGGGGCCGGGTCACCTTTCGCCCCCAGGCGCCTGTGTATGGCGGGCGGATTGATGCCACATACGATGCGCGCATGATGTCCGTCCAGATGGCCATCGATCTGTTCTGGCCAAACGGGGATGATGGTGCAGCGATGGACCTGTACGCCCCTCGGCGGGCCGCCAGCGAGCTTGACACCACCCTTGACGGTCGAGCGCTCACCTTCCTCGACTACAGCACACCTGCCAGTCCTGTGGCCATTGCTGGATACTACCAGCGCATCTACAAGCCGACGCAGCTTGAGAAGCGCACCGGGACCGAGCAGTACCGGCGCTGGCGCGTCACGGCGATGATCGAATGGATCGGCAAGGTTGAGCGGGTGGCGTCGTGAAGTTCAAGCAGCGCTTTGACGCCATCCCCCGCATCCCCCGGTCTCGGATCGTTCCGGCGATTACTGAGGTGACCCGCGCGGAGTCGGTGGACATCAAAGAAGACATCCAGGCGATCACCCCGGTAGACACCGGGCTCATGCGTCAGTCATGGCGCCGACGGGTCACCAACACGACCCGCAAAACCACCATGACCATCACCAATGGTGCATCCTACGCCGGACACGTGCACTACAAAGGCCACCCATCGCGGTACGTGCTGGATGCGGCTGACAGACTGTTCAAGGAGCGGGTTGCTGAGCTGACAGACAAGGTCAACACCCGCCTCACCCTCATCCTCACCAGGGAGCCATAGTCATGGCGAGTTTTTCTGATCCATCCACCATGCCCAAGGTCATCCGGGACGGCTCTATGAGCCTCACGGACAGCGGGGGAACCAACGATTTCCTCGTTGACTACGAAGATGGGGACGTGGGCTTTGCGGTCGGTCCCGGAGACATTGACGAGACCATCGTCATCTATGACCGGAACATCATCACTGCGAGCCGCAAGGGCAAGCAGCAGCCTATTGAGGTCACCTTCACGGTCAAACTCAAGACGTTCACCAACAGCAAGACGAGCGCGACCAACCCGGCATCACTGCTGGATGTCATCACCGGCACGGGTGGCGCGTCGGCGTGGACGAAGGTCAGCAACAGCCACGAACAGCACAACCTGGACATGACCTTCACGGTTGAGGGCAGCGATTGGGGCGACGGTGCGGACAACACCGTGACCTTCTCAAAGTGCATCTTCAAGTACGACCTCAAGGAAGGCGACCCGTCCAAGATCACGATCTCCGCAATGTGCCTCGGCGGGTACACCGTCACCGGTCCGGCGTAGTCCATGGACATCAAGACCATTCACATCGCAGGGGCCGGGGAGATCTCCGTCGAACTGCCGCAGTCGTTTGCAGCCCGCCTCGACCTGCTGACGGCATGGGGGGCAGAAGACGCCGATCGTGGGCGCCTCATGTGGGGTGTTCTGGGCGCGTGCTGGGCTGACAAGAACCGCCTGCCCTCCTATCGCCCTGACCGGGGAGACCGGGACGTCTACAAGTACGCTGCGAGCGTCTGTGAGGTCATGCTGGGCCAGTGGGGCATGTCCCCGTCTACGCCGGTCAAGGTCCACACCATCGACGGTGAAGAGATCGGGCTCCAGAAGCCCGACGGCTCCAGCATCGCCCTGACCCTGTGGACGGTCGGGTTTGTCCTCATGCAGCAGATCACGGCCAGCATTCCGCGTGCGGAGGTCATCGAGGACGCCGCTTTTTTTACCAAAGCGAACGGGGCCGCTTAGACTTCGTTCTTGCCCAGGCCCGCTCGACGACACCCGACGACAACACCAATCGGGATGAAGTCGAGGCGTTCCTTGCTGTTCGGATGGCCCACAACCTCATGCACGGCAAGCCCGCAGCGCGTGAGAAGTTTGACGAGCGCATGAAGCGCAAGACAATCATGCAAGCCGCAGCCCAACTGCAAGAGGCGTCCTGATGGCGACTGAGACCAAGAAGATCGTCTACATCTGGGAAGGTGAGGCCGGCGACCTGATCCGAACCACAGAGGTGGTAAACAAGGGTTTTGACGGCCTGGAAAAGCAGACCGAAAAGACCGGTCGGGAGATGGACAAGACCACCCGGAAGGTCAGGCGCACCGACGCATCACTGTTGTCTCTATCCAAGTCCATTCGGACCACGACCAGCGGCTTTACTGTCCTTGGCAGGGCGGGCGGAAAGGGGTCTCGAATCCTCGGCAATCTTGCAGGGGGCATGACCAGAGCCGCCGCATCTGCGGGCGCAGCAGGCATTGCCATGGTCGGGCTTGGTGCAGGCATCGCCTTGACCATTGGTGCGGTCGGGGCGATCAGCGTCGGGCTGGCCAGGCTGACCGCCAATGCGCGTGAGCTGCGCATCGAGGCGGAGGAGTTCCCCGGCTTTGTCCATGACGCCGACATTGACCGGTTGGTGGAGGTTGACGACACGCTTGAAGCCACGACCCTGGCAATCAAGGGCATGGGAGCCGCAATCGTGGTGACTCTTGCGCCTGCCATCGAGAAGGGGCTGGTTGGAATCACGGCCTTCTCAATGGTGGTCCGTGATGCACCAGTGTCGATCCTCAAGACCATCGATGCGGTCATGCTGCTGTCCAACGCGTTCACGCGGTTCATGGCAGACCGGCTCAACCCGCTGGAGCGCCTGAAAGACCCGCTGGGCGCTGAGGCGTTCACATCCCTGCAATCCAGTATCGACCAGTTCAAGGGTAGCGTTAGCACCGCATCAGAGACCGTGGGGGACTACATCCCGCAGGCTGAGGCGCTGATCCAGACGTATAAGGACACGTCACAAGCCGCAGAGGATGCCGCCCGTCAGGCTTCTCGGAAGTCGGAGGCAGACCGGCAAGCTGCCGCAGACGCCCGGGAGCTTGCCGCAGCACAGCGCGCACAGGCCAGCGTCCTGAAGATCATCGCGCAGGCGACATCGGACACCCTGACTCCCTACGAAGCCATCGAGGTGAGCCTACAGGAGCAGCTCGCACGGCTTGCAGAGTTAGAGACCAAGGGCGCAAACAGTATCGACGTGATGACGGCCCGGGTTGAGTTGTACAACCGGTCACTTCGGGACACCTCAGCCGCTACCCAGCAATGGGCAGACACCACCAGCGCATCGCTGGGCGGCACCATTCGGGAACTAGACGCGATGATCCTCGACCTGGAGCAGCAGACCGCCGCCGTTCCAGGGGCCATCGCAGACACGTTTGGCGCTGTTGGAGACCTCGCGTCCACCATGGCTGACACGCTGGCGGCAAGCGGCAAGCGTGGAGCCCGAGCGCTTGCGGTCACCAGCAAAGCCGCTGGAATCGCGCAGGCGACAATCAATACCTACGTCGGCGCATCTCAGGCGCTGGCCCTCGGCCCCATCATCGGCCCGCCCGCCGCAGCCGCACAGATTGCCCTCGGGCTGGCGCAGGTTGCGCAGATCGCAGCGGTGCCGCTGCCAGAGGCGCACATCGGTACCCCACGCGGAGCCGGTGCGATGGCTCCGGATGAGCGCAACATGTTCGGGCGCAAGGTGCTCCAGACCGAGCTGTCCACCCCCGGCGCTGTGGCCAACTCCACCGCAACGAAGCTCATCGACGACGCAAACAACGGCAACCTCCCCGGCGGCGGTGGCCAGGTGATCACCGCTGTCATCGGTCGCAGTCACCTCGACACCGAGCTTGACCGGTCTGCCCGCTCGGGAACCACCCGCTACTCGCGAAACCTGCGCACCAACCCGCACCCGCCCCTCAACCGTGGGCGGTACTGATGGGCCACGATGAAGGGGCAACCCCAGCCCCGGAGAACCCATGATCCTCGCCCTACTGCTCGCGTGTGCCCCTGACGTGGAGACGTACCACACGACCGGTGACATCCACGTCCTGACGGCGGAGTGCGTGGACGACGAAGCGAGGGTCAGCAGCCAGCATGATGCGGCCCACCTGCTCGGTGTTGAGGTCTGTCATGGCGACGTAGCGGCGGGCTGCGAGACGGCCCCTGTGCGGCGTGGAGGGGCGCTGTTGACGGTGGACTGTCCGGCGTCGGAGTATGGGGAGGATGCCTACATCCGGGCGCGCTTTCTTGAATTGGCCCCCCTGAACCCCGAGTGATCCCATGGCAGATGACGTTACCGGTACCGCCCTGCGCGGCTTTGGCATCCCCTACCCGTTCACCCCCTCCCATCTGTGGGCGGACAAAGCGACATACACGCAGCAGGGGCCGACATCCGGTGAGCCGGTGCCGCAGGGCTCTTACACGCTGGCGTTGGAAGCGAGCGGGACACAGTCGGCATCGAAGGAACTGCGCGTCAAGGTGAGCCAGGCCGGGTTCGTGCAGCCGGGTGGCGCCGAGGTCATCTACCAGTACGAAGGGGACGACGACTGGCGGGGCTGTGATGTCCAGCAGACCAGCGCATGGCAGGTCATCCGAACCACAGCCGCAGCCGCGACCACAGCGCTGGCAGACCCGGACGCATGCGCCTTCTACGACACCGACCGCACAGACAAGATCGCCGTTGTCTACCAGCGGCAAGCCACCGGCCCCACCGCGTACAATGTCGAGGTGGCCGTCTACGACCCGTCAGACGGCACGTGGACGTCCTCTGTGGTCCACACGGACACCACCAGCCCGACCGACGGATACCATCCAGCCATCACGCACAACAGGCGCGATGGATACCTGTACATCGCGCACTGGATCTACGACACCGGGGCCAGTCTCGCACAGGTCCGCACCCACCGCTCAAAGGATGGGGTCACGTGGACGGTCGTCTCCTCCTACGCGCTGGAGACCGGTCTGGACATCTCCGGTACGCCGGGTGGTGGCGCCAGTGGGTATGAGGCTGGGCGGCTGCGCATGGCGTTCAGTGGTGGTCAGTGCCTGCTGGTGGCGCATGTCATCTCCAACAACACCACTGTTTCAGCCGAACCCCGGGATCAGGTTGCGCAGTGGTTCAGCGTGAGCCGTGCGGCCCGGTTCTCACTCGCGGCACCCATCCAGATCATCGACTTTGACGCCGGGGACACCAACGTCTTTGCTTTCCATTCAGTGAAGGAAATCGACGGCGTCCTCACGGTGTTCTGGCCCTCCACAATCGCGCAGTTGCCAACCGCGAACTACATGTATCGGGTTGCCTTGCCCTCGGCTCAGTCCTCGATTGTCACCCGAGTGACGACCGCGTTTGAGGCATCAGCCGGCGTGTTCTCTTTCAGTGAGTCTGGCAGCGGCACCAATGGCCGGGTCTTCGAGTACGACACAACCACCAACCAGCAAGTCACCGATGGCGACGGCACGGTGTGGGTCGATGAGGATGGCACCATTCAGGGCGCATGGCGTCTGACGTCAGCCACGGCAACAAATGAGGGCGGTGTGTTCCTGGCCCGCTCCACAGATGGCGGGCTGAACTGGCTGTACACCGGCAACGGAGACAGCGACGGCACAGACGCAGCCGGTGCGCTCGTCTACTACAGCGGAGACGCATCCACCCACCTCTCTGATTTCGTGGGCGTCTCTCACCGTGGGCGGCAGATCCTGATCGGCCTGAACACCACCGACGTGACCACATCCACGACCCTCTCTGCCCTGTTCCTCGGCGGAGCAACCACGGTCAATCTGCCGGCGCCCATCTCCTACCCCCGGGCATACCAGCGCTCATCGTGGACGGAGAGCTACCTGCCGTTTGAGCTTCCGGCGAACATCTCCAGCCTGACCACGACCGGAGCAGGCACCGACAGCATCACCACAGACGGTCTGCTGAATCGCGCCACGTCCGCAAACAACAAATACACGACCATGACCCTGGCCAGCACGGTTGCGCAGGGAATCGTGGCGCGCATGGCACTGACGGTCAACAGCGGCGGATCACTGACCACCAATGGGATCGCACTGAACCTGCGCAGCGCGGACGGCGGCACCCACTATGACGTGTACATCCGGTTCACCACGGCTGGATTCCGCATGCAGGACGACATCGCCGGAGCACAAATCGGCACCGACAAGACCTCTGTAGCCCCGAGCGGAGGGATTGATGTCCTCGCTGCGATCGCGGGCGGCGAGCTGTCCGTCTGGTTCAGGGCGCTGGACAGCAAGTCGGACCGAGAGTGGACGCCCGCCATCGAGGGGCACAGCCTGACGGCGGGCGGTGGCTCCACGGACGTCGTCGTGTGGGGCTCCATCGCCACCAGCACCGCTGACTACGACATTCACGAAGTCCACGCCATGGCTGGCGCATCGGTGAACGGCGCCCTTGGTGGAGGGTTCACCAACCCGGACGACCTGTTTGGGCGCACCCTCTCACGCCGGGGTCAGACCATTGGCATCGATGATGGCGTGCGGCTGGTCGCCGTCGACGGGTCTGCGATGGAGGGCGACACGTTCAACATCGACACCGCCTATGAGCACCCCATCGCGCGCATCTTCCATCGGGAAAGCCCATCCCCCCGCACCCCCTGGCGGTCAGTCGCGGTCACCTCTGGCGACACCCCGGAGCAGTTGATCCCCTTCGTGCTCAACGCCGATGCGACTACCTTCGGCAGCGAGGAGCAGGGGCTGGGCTCAACAATGTGCTATGCGACATTCGCCGGGGTGAACTGGACGTCCGGCAGTATCGAGCGATGGGACACAGGCACCAATGCATGGGTCTCTGTAGCCACCATCAGCAACGGGTTTACCACGGCGTTCTCCCTGACTCGCCGTGGTAGCGAGTTGATTGTGCCGTCCCTCCCCACCACATCCAGCGGGCGCTACTACCGCGAGAATGAGTGCGCGGGGTGGACCGTCAAGATGGGCACGACGTTCCGCCGGATCACTGGCAACACCGCCGGGACGCTGGCCAGCAACATCAGCGGTGCCAAGCCCGTCTTTTTCCTCACGGGCATCGACGGCGGCGAGCCGACATCCTCGGTGGTGACCCTCATACCCGACAAGTTCTCCACAACGTTCCATACCGCAGGCGAGACGGGCGGGGGTTGGGCGCTGCGCATCGACGCCCAGAAGACGGCAGACCTGGATCTGAGAATCGGGCACTTCTCCATGGGGCGGGTGTTCGTGTTCGGCACGCAGTACGGATGGGGCCGGGTGATTGCATCGTCCTCTGGAGACCTCACACAGCGCACCGTCAGCGGAACGCAGCGCACACGCAGGGCAGGGCCAGCCGGGAGAATCCTGCGCATCGCATGGCCTGACCCCATCGACATCACGCAGCTCCAGGGGACCGGCTCTGACCCCGACTACATCAAGAGCAGCGCGACATCCGGCAACCTGGCCAACATCGCTCAGAAAGACCCGCCGATGTCATTGCGGGGCATCTTGGAGAACCTCGGTGCCCGTGATGCCCTGACCTACTTCCCCTGCATCGCGCTGAACGGCGACACGAGACACTATCGATTCTCCGATGCGTTCATGCTCGGCACGTTGGACAGTGAGGTGCAGGTTGAAGGCGTGCTCGGTGAGGAGTGCGACCCTGACACCGGGGAGATATTCCGCATCGCCACAGTGATCGTTCGGGAGGTGCGATAGTGCCCCGGCGGTTCACCGATACAGAGGGCGCGGAGCTGGTCTGGTGCCTGGACCTGACGTGGGGAGGGCGCACCTATCGGGTCGCTACCCAGCCGCTGCACCTGACCCTCGTGGACGGTTCAGAGGTCGCCTATCTGGATGGCATGTCAGACCCTGACGTGATCGATGAGGTCAGCCGTGAGGGTGTACATGAGAGTGACAGCGTGCCGCTGGCTG
>Ga0316207_10000877_pt1 | contig 41965 bp, 43 predicted proteins | sample 6weekpyrite_MG_FD_204943 | JGI IMG/M metagenome (GOLD analysis project Ga0316207, IMG submission 204943) | Microbial mat bacterial communities from mineral coupon in-situ incubated in ocean water Damariscotta River, Maine, United States -... | ecosystem: Environmental > Aquatic > Marine >... | reverse complement strand
ACGTGCAATTTCAGTCGCCAAACGACCTAATACTTTATCTTCTGCATCAATTACGAACCAATCGCGTTTGACAGTTTCTGGTTTGGCACTAAAAGTTTTCATTGTATCGCCTGTTCCGGATTAATAAATTACATTGAGCTTCTGCTCAAAAAAGAGGCGGAATTTTACTGAACATGGGGTGAAGTTACAAGCCTATTTGAAAGAGAATTTACCTTTAGCAACTCATTATCAGTATATATGCCTAGCCAATTAAGTCTCAATAACCTTGAAACGCCCTTAGAGGTTGAAGTTCGAGGCACAAATTTGTTTGAAAAGAAGGAGCTTACTCCAGTAAGCAACTGATTTTCATGAATTTATCGTAGTGCCCCGCAATCAAGTCATTCAAGAGGGTAAACGATAAAATTCAATTTCTAAGGGCGTTTTCAATAGGCAAAAAAATAGCGCGGTAAAGGGGATTACCGCGCTTAAAGTAAATTCCATCCATATTTGGAGGAGGATGGAGGAGTCAAAAACTCGCTGATTCATGCTTGCTGAATCAGTAATTTCTAATATAAGGGTTTACTAATTTAGTGTCAACTATTTTGTTCACTAATTAGACATTTCTTCAAAGTAACAGGCACAAAAAAACCTCTTTCGAGGTTTTATTTATTATTCTGCTACCAGCTTTTCATATTTTAGCTGCAAGGCCTCTTTCGATTCCTCATTATCGGGATCAACCAATATACAATCTACTGGACAAACTTCTATACAAGTGGGTTCATCAAAGTGACCCACGCACTCCGTGCACAGGTTCGGGTCTATTTCATAAATTTCATCACCCTGTGAAATTGCATTATTCGGGCACTCGGGCTCGCAAACATCACAATTTATGCATTCATCATTAATTAGGAGAGACATGGAAAACTCCGATACAGGCTATAGCTCAAAATAAAGGCGCATATTAGCGTATTCTGTTATTTAATGCAGCTGCTACTTTCTCATGCACAAAGGGGGATACATCCCCCCCTAAAACCGCGACTTCGCGAACTAAGCTTGATGAAATATAGCTATATTGCTCTGCTGGGGTCAAAAACAGGGTCTCAATTTTCTTGTTTAAGTGACGATTCATACTTGCAAGCTGAAACTCATACTCAAAATCAGAAACCGCACGTAAACCACGCAGGATAACCTGCGCATCCTGTTTCTGTACAAAATCAACTAAAAGTCCATCAAACTGAATCACTTCAACATTTGGCATATCGACCAAAACATCCTTCGCCAGTGCGACACGTTCATCTGCACTAAAAAAAGGCTCCTTAGCACCACTTTGTCCACCAGTGGCAACCGCGAGGATCACTCGTTCAAAAATGTGTGAGGCGCGCTGCACCAAATCACTATGCCCATTGGTCAATGGATCAAAAGTGCCAGGATAAATTGCGGTGACTTTCACTCGGTAACGCCCTTATATAAAAATGAAATAATAAATATGTTAGCGCATTGCTTCGCTAAATTCGCTGAAATAAATAATAATTTACCTCACCAGCGGTTTTGTCTTTTAACTGTTTCCAGTTTTCCGGTAGCTCGGGCAATGATTGGCGCTTTTCAATTTCTAAATACAATATGGCGTTATCACTTAACCAGACATTGCTTTCTAACAGAGGCACCACTTTTTGCATAAAGTCTAAATGATAAGGGGGATCAAGAAAAACCAAATCATACTTTTTTGCTTCTGCTTTTAAAAATTTCACGCCATCCATTTGTATCACTTCGGCGCTTTCATTTGAATTGAGTAAATCCAAATGTGACTTCAATGCTATCGTTGCTTTTTTATGACTATCGACAAAAGTGGTAAAAGCCGCTCCTCGAGACAAGGCTTCTAAACCCAAGGCACCACTACCGGCAAACAAATCCAAACAACGCGCACCATGAATCATCGGTGCAAGCCAGTTAAAAATTGTTTCACGAACACGATCAGGTGTAGGTCTTAAATTCGGCACATCAGGAAAACGAAGTTTTCGCCCACGCCATTCCCCACCAATAATGCGAAGTTGATTGGAGCCTTTAGCCATTTTCATTTACTTTAGTGCTTTTAATTAACACTTGCACCAACCGTAACAGCTAGCATTTTATCAGGATCAATACGGCGTTTAAGCGCATCTTTAATTTGCGCCAACGTAACCGCGTTAATACGCTGATTAAATATTTTCAAATAATCCAATGGCAAATCATAAAAACCTATCACAGTTAAATAATTTGAAATATCTTTATTGCTATCAACACGCAAAGGAAATCCGCCGGTAATATTTTTCTTTGAATGTAAAAGCTCTTCTTCATTCGGCCCTTCATTTACAAACTCAGCCAAAGTATTCTTTAACACCAACATAGCTTCATTAGTTTGTTTATTGCTGGTTTGCATACCAATAATAAAAGGGCCTCGTTTTAACATTGGGATAAAGTAACTGTAGCTACTGTAAGCCAGACCTCTTTTCTCACGAATCTCTTCCATGATTCGCGAACCAAAACCACTGCCACCTAAAATATGGTTGGCAACGTAAAGGGTAAAATAATCTTTATCTTTTCGATGTACTCCCGGTTGCCCCATCATGATATGAGTTTGTGATGAAGGAAACTCTTTATGAATTGAAGAAGCCGCAGATATGTCCTTAACAGCACTTAACACAGCCGCTTTTTTTCCGACAGGGAGATCGCCGGTAAGTTGTTCTGCTAACTGTATTGCTTTTCTCTCGCCAACATTACCAACTATAGTAACCAGGGCATTTTTTGCGACATAATATTTTTTATAAAAATCCATTAAGTCACGCCGAGTCATTTTTTTAATGCTTTCTATTGTTCCAATACTTGGATTTGCGTATGGATGCTCTCCATACAATTTTTTATAAAAAAGCTCTTTGATGATCGTATCCGGTGATTGTTTACGACCTTCAATCGCAACCAACAATTGTTTTCGTGTTCGCTCTAATTCTTTTAGTTCAAAAACTGGAGCATTAATAATTGACCGCAAGGTGGTAACCGACTGAGACAGCCACTTTTCATCCGTTAAAGTTCTTAATTTAAGCGCGGCATAATCTTTTGTTGCGCTTGCACTAAAACGTGCCCCAACATTTTCAAAACGTTCAGAAATATCATCAACGGTTAACGTTTTTTTTCCTAGTTTAGAACCATGACTCAACAAACCATTGGTCAAGGTTGCAATACCGGGTTTATCACTATCACGAACACTACCTGCATCGAAAACAACATTCACATCCAGCAACGGCAATTCAGGGGCATAAACATATAAAACTTTTACGCCGTTCTTTGTTTGCCATTGTTTGATATCAACACTCTTTTGTTCTTCTTTTTGCGGTATTACTTTTTGCGAACCGCAACCCGATAAAGTAAAAACAGAAATAACAACAAAAAGACTACTAACTAAATTTTTTTTATTTATCACTAACATTCTATTCTCTTTATTTTAATGACGACCAGACAAGCCACTACGAGGCTTTGTTGCTGTTAAAGGTTGAGGATCAAGCACAGCTACCGTTAAGGTGTCCTTAATTAAATATTTTTTTGCCACCGTCTGGATCTGTTCGGCGGTAACCTCTCGAATACGCTTTGTATATTGTTCATTTAAGCGCCAATCTAAACCCACCGTTTCAAGCATTCCAATTTGCATTGCTTGATAAAAGATAGAATCTTTTTCATACACCTTTTCGGCAATTGTTTGCGCTTTAATTCGTTCTAGTTCTTTTTTACTCACCAGCTCATTTTTTAATTTTTCAATTTCTTTAACAATAGATTTTTCGAGTTGAGCAACACTGTAACCCGCAGCAGGTGTACCATCTATTAAAAACAATTCATCTAACCGAGAAAAAATGCCGTAACCTGTATCCGCACTGACCGCAATTTGTTGTTGTCGCACTAATGATTTAGAAAAACGTGAACTACTGCCGCCACTTAAAACATACGCCAATACGTCTAAAGCATAAGGCTCCCATTTTTCTTTTGCTGTTTTATAAGACGGTACTTTGTAGCCCATTACCATATAAGGTAAACGCGCAGGTGCTTTTACGGTGATTCGACGCTCACCTTTTTGGGCAGCATCTAAGCGTGATTTTGTTGCTGCAATTTTTGATGGCTTTAAATCAGCAAAATATTTTTGTGCTAACTGAAAAACCTGTTTCGCATTAACATCACCGACTACGACTAAAGTTGCATTATTAGGCGCATAAAATTTTTCATACCATTCCCGAAGGTCGGACACTTGCATACTTTCTAAATCATTCATCCAACCAATAATTGGTTGATGATAGGGATTGTTGGTAAAGGCAGTGGCAAAAAACTGTTCTGAGGTTAATGCGCTCGCCTTATCTTCTGTACGCATACGCCGCTCTTCCATCACCACAGCAACTTCTTTTTTAAACTCCTTTTCTGGAAGCGTTAAATTGCGCATACGATCGGCTTCCATTTCAAAACTCACTTTTAAGCGACTTTTTTCTAACTGTTGGAAATAGGCGGTGTAATCTCGTCCAGTAAAGGCATTTTCGCGCCCACCATTTTCAGCAATAATGCGTGAAAACTCACCCGCTGCATGCTTTTTTGTGCCTTTAAACATCATGTGCTCTAAAACGTGAGAAACCCCTGTAATGCCGCTGTGCTCATAACTCGCACCCACCTTGTACCAAACCTGGGAAACCACCACCGGAGCACGATGGTCCTCTTTAACCAGGACTTTCATGCCGTTAGCCATTTTAAACTCGTGTATTTCGCTAGCATTAGCGCTATTTACAGCCAGTACGCTAAATGCGATAAAACCCAATAACCGTATTCTCATTAAATTTGTTCCTGTTATAACCTAAATATTAAGTGCAATGACGCGGGAATAAGTCAGTGATAGAATAGCCTTTTATTTAACCTATTTCACAACAATTTCTACGACCGATAACTCCATGTTTAGTTTCCTAAAATCAAATAAAGATAAAAAAAATACCTCAAATGAAGGGGTAACTGAAACAGCTGCCGAAGCGGAGCTTAAAAAAACGACCGCTACAGAAGAAAAACCAGGGTTACTTGAAACTGAAAAAAACTCATCAAACGGTTTCTTTTCACGTCTTAAAAAAGGATTAGACCGAACTCGCCATGGCTTAGCTGACGGTTTAACTTCAGTCGTACTTGGCGCAAAAACGATAGATGATGACTTGATGGAGGAAATTGAAGATCAACTCATTACCTCTGATCTTGGTATGGAAGCCACCACCCGCATTAGCCAAAATCTCACGCAACGCCTTTCGCGTAAAGAATTAAAAAATTCCGATGCTTTATTTAGCGCTTTACGTGAGGAAATGCGCAATATTTTAAGCCCTTGTGAGCAGCCACTCGTCATTCCAAATCAAGACACTCCTTTTGTTATCCTCGTTTGCGGTATTAATGGTGCGGGCAAAACAACCACTATCGGCAAACTGGCAAAACGCCTGCAAAATGAAGGGAAGTCAGTCATGCTCGCTGCCGGTGATACTTTTCGTGCAGCCGCGGTTGAGCAGCTTCAGGTATGGGGCGAACGAAACAACATTTCTGTGGTTGCCCAAAAAGGTGGCGCGGATAGTGCCTCGGTAATTTATGATGCACTTGAGTCTGCCAAGTCAAAGAACATCGATGTGTTAATTGCTGACACCGCAGGGCGATTGCACACCCAAACAAACTTGATGGAAGAATTGAAAAAAGTGAAGCGAGTTATGGGCAAGGTCGATGCCTCTGCTCCTCATGAAGTTATGCTGGTTCTCGATGCGGGCACTGGACAAAACGCCTTAAGCCAGGCCGAACAATTCCACCAGGCAATGCAACTCACCAGTGTTACACTAACCAAGCTTGATGGAACCGCAAAAGGCGGCGTTATTTTTGCCATAGCGCATAAACTAAAATTGCCAATCCGTTTTATTGGTGTTGGGGAAGCAATAGAAGACTTGCGCGTGTTTGAAGCAACAGACTTTGTTAATGCCTTGTTTGATAAAAATGACTAAATTTTCACTCCACTAAAGCAAAAAGCTCACTCTTTTTGTTCGTAATTCAATTTTAAAAACAAGTGCATATTATTATCAATAACTTCAGTGCTCCCCCTTGCCTTTATTACAGCAAATAAATTCATTTATGCCTGTGCGTTCCGTCCTGCCTGTGGTAAAAATAAGACCTAATAATTATTTTAAAAATAAAGAGTTATGATTCGTTTCATTAATGCTAGTAAACGCTATAGCAGCGGTTTTGATGCCCTGAAAAATGTTAGTTTCCACCTCCCACAGGGTGAAATGGCCTTTTTAACGGGTCACTCGGGAGCAGGAAAAAGCTCACTATTAAAATTAATCGCGTTACTAGAGCGCTCTAGCCGCGGCCAGGTACTGATTAATAATTACAACTTATCAAAAGTTTCGCGTCGCAATATTCCCTACTTTCGCCGCAATATCGGTATTATTTTTCAAGACCACCAACTGCTATTTGATCGCACCGTTTTTGACAATGTTGCCTTACCTCTTATTATCGCCGGCTTTTCCCGTAAAGAAATCGGAAAACGGGTACGCGCTGCGCTCGATAAAGTTGGATTATTAAATAAAGAAAAAAAATACCCGGTTACTTTATCCGGTGGTGAACAACAACGTGTCGGCATAGCTCGAGCTGTGGTCAACAAGCCCCCTCTCATTCTCGCAGATGAACCTACCGGTAATCTTGATCCGCAACTTTCTGCTGAGATCATGGGGTTATTTCAAGACTTTAGTGAAGTTGGGGTAACCGTCTTGGTGGCAACACATGATATCGCCCTGATTTCACAGCTACCTTATCGCGTCTTAACATTAGAAGAAGGGAAGTTAATTTCCGATACGGGTGCTCAGTAATGAGCCAAACAAAACGAAAAATACAAAACAAACCCAATATAGCGACATTGGTTAAGTCATATTTTATCAGCCATATCCAAGTCTTTTTTTACAGCCTGGGTCAATTAAGCCGCGCACCTGTTTCAACATTAATGACCTCGATGGTAATTGGCATCGCCCTGGCTTTACCGATGGGGTTACACACTTTATTAAATAATGCCCAACAACTTAGTGGCGGCTGGGAAAGCACCGCACAAATTTCCGTATTCCTGAAAAAAAATATTCGTGAATCACAAGCACGTAAATTAAAATCAGATATCCAAAGTTGGCCTAATGTCGCCTCTGTGCATTACATTAGCCAAAAACAGGCCCTCGCTGAATTTCAAAAGTCATCAGGTTTTGGTGATGCGCTAAAAGCCTTAAACAGTAATCCATTGCCCTCGGTTTTAATTGTAAAACCGAAACTAACAGAAAATAACCACCAACTGACACAGCAATTATTAAACAAGCTCAATCAATTGCGGCAAACGGATAAGGCACAATTGGATATGCAGTGGGTAAGACGACTTTACGCCATTATGGATATTGTTGAACGTGGCGTGCTCATTCTTGGCGGCTTGCTTGCGCTTGCCGTTATATTGGTCATGGGTAATACCATTCGACTTGCTATTCAAAACCGCAGTAAAGAAATTGTTGTCATGAAACTCATTGGTGGTACCGATGCTTTTATTCGCCGCCCTTTCCTTTATACTGGGTTTTGGTATGGTTTATTTGGTGGCATTATCGCCTGGCTACTTGTAGGTTTTGCTCTACTCAGTATTAGCAGGCCTATTGAAAAACTAACCTTACTCTACCAAAACCAGTTTGAACTTAGCAGTATGTCTTTTTTCACTACACTAATCTTGCTTGTTATGAGTATTTTCCTGGGTTTAATCGGTTCCTGGCTTGCTGTGAGCCGTCATATTAAAGAAATTGAGCCTGAATAAGGCTAACTAGAGAACCATATAAGTATGAGTGAAAGCACTATTCGTATTCTCATTGTCGATGGCTCTAGCGTCTCGCGTCAAATTTTGTCACGTATTCTGCATGATGAAATGGCTGAAGTAGAGGTTGATCTATGCCAAAGCGGCGAAGAAGCAGCACAAAAATTAGAAAGTGGTAATTACAACCTCATCACCACCGCGCTCATGTTGCCCGATATGGATGGTCTACAATTATGTCGTAACATCCGTGTCTCAAACGAAAATAAATATACACCCGTTATTGTTGTTTCAAGCGATGCTGACGAGCGCTTATTACAAGAAGGCTTTAAAGCAGGTGTTACCAATTACTTTGATAAATCAGGTGGTTATAAGGCCTTTGGCAGCTTTATAAAGTCATTTATCAAATCAAACTCTAATTTGGTTGGGCACGTATTATTTATTGAAGATAGTAAAACAGCCGCCGCTGTTATTTGTAAAATCCTCAGAAAACATGGCTTAAAAGTCACCCATACCGATTCTGCTGAAGAAGCGATCGATCTACTTGAAAAACAACATCATAATGAAAAAAGCATAAACGAAGAACCTGTTCATGCCTTTGATCTTGTGATTACAGACTTTTACCTCAACGGCGCATTAACGGGAGGAGACTTGCTTTACGCCATCCGTACTCGCTTCCATTATTCGCAACAAAAATTACCAGTATTGGTCATTACCGGCAATGATGACCAAACGACACAAGTTAAAGTATTCCATGCCGGCGGCAATGATTTCGTTAGTAAGCCCATTTTAGAAGAAGTGATTATGGCTCGCATTAGAATGCTTCTATTAATCCACCACCAATTTGAGGCACTACAACAGCAAGCAGAAAGAATGCGGTGGATAGCCGCAACCGACAGCCTCACAGGCGTTCGCAGCAAACGTTACTTACTTGATAACGGAGAAGACTATATTCAAAATTCCGCGAATCAACCAGTATGGGCTATGCTCATCGATATCGATTTCTTTAAAAAGATTAATGACACACTGGGCCATATTAGTGGCGATCATGTTCTTGCTGAACTAGGCGCTAAGCTAAAGCAATCATTCCCAACTGATATGGTCATTCGCTTTGGTGGCGAAGAATTCGCTGTGCTTATGATCAATTTAGATCAAAAAGAAGCGTTGCAACAAGCTGAAAATTTGCGTAAAGATATTGAGGTTCTAAAGCCAGCTGGCGTAAAAATTACTGTCAGTATCGGTTTGGCAAGCATGCAGGACCACCCAGATAGTAATTTAACTAAAATCTTAGCGTTAGCCGATAAGGCGCTTTATCACTCCAAAGACAATGGGCGAAATCGAGTCTCAATTTACCAGCCAGAGGGAATAAAACTCTCCGACATTCACACCTAATTAACCTATATCCCTACAAAATATATAATTACCCTCAATAAAATCAATTAGTTACAAGATTTCACAAATTGAACTTATATAAATATTGGCACTCTAACCCCTCGAGTGCTAATATTGTTTGGTGCTAATATATGAGAGAAAACCTAAGGGGTTCGATATGAGCAAAAGTCTTCAATTACAGTTTGCGGTACCGTCAGACAGCCTAGAGTCTTACTTATCCGCGGCACGAAATATTCCTATTCTCAGCGCAGAAGAGGAACGCGATCTTGCAGTTCAATTACAAGAGCACGGTGATCTTGAAGCTGCTCAAAAATTGGTTTTATCACACCTTCGTTTTGTCGCGCACGTTGCCCGTAGTTACAGCGGTTATGGCTTGGCACTTGCTGACCTGGTTCAGGAAGGCAATATCGGTTTAATGAAAGCGGTTAAACGTTTTGATCCAACTGTGGGTGTACGCTTAATTTCATTTGCCGTTTACTGGATTCGTGCAGAAATTCATGAGTATATTTTACGCAACTGGCGCATTGTTAAGATCGCAACAACAAAAGCACAGCGTAAATTATTTTTTAACCTTCGAGGCAAAAAGAAAAAACTCGGTTGGTTTAACGATGATGAGGTTAGTTCTGTTGCTGAAGATCTCGGTGTTAAGCGCACTGACGTTTTAGAAATGGAAAAACGTTTAAGTGGTTTGGACATTGGCTTTGATGGTCCGGATGATAATGATGAAAACGTTAGCCCCGCTCCAGCAAATTATCTTGAAGATAATAGCCTTGAGCCTGCACAATTAATCGAGCAATCTAACTATGCTGAAAATCAAGAAACACGTTTGTACTCTGCATTAAAAGATCTTGATGAAAGAAGCCGTGATATTTTACAGCAGCGCTGGTTAAGCGATAATAAAGCAACACTACATGAGTTGGCTGCGCGATACAGTGTATCTGCAGAACGAATTCGACAACTCGAAAGCAATGCAATTAAAAAATTACGCAACGTCATTGGCGAAGCGGCTTAAATTAAAACCTGCTCTAATCAAAAGTCCCTTTACGTTTAAAGGGGCTTTTTTTTGTCCATAATAAAAACTAAAACCTCGCCTACAATTAAACATCGTTTAACCATAATTATTTAAGCGGGAAATTTATTATTTATTGTCTTCTTTCATTTCAGCTTTTACTTTTTGATCTTCACCTTCTAATTCTTGTTTCAACTTATACATTTCATTTTTGACTTGTTGTTCGCCTTCATCTTTACCACCTTCATACATAGAAGAGAATTCACTCATCATCCCTTCAATTGTATCCGTAGCATTTTGTAAGCGAGCTTCTAATGATGCGACTTCTACTCTTAAGGTTTCATTTTCTTTTTTCATTTTTAGATCTTTAGATTTTTTACTATCACCATCTAAATCATTATCTGCGTCATCAAAATCAATATCAGGTTGCTGAGCAAGAAGCTCAACATAACTACCTATCAAAGAATGAATATCAGAGGTTGTTGACTTTAGTAAACTGGTATCTTTGTTTATAGAAAATTTAATCAGGTGCCTATAAAGCTGTTTTTCATCTTCAATAAGTGTATCAATATCTACTTCATCATCATCAATATATTTATTCTTAATAATACCGAACATTTCCCCTCGTTTTGATGATGCAAGGCCTTTAATAAATGAAATTAAATCTTTAGTTGTATTCCCCTCTTTTTTATTCTTAAAAAAGAAATAAACGCCGGCAATCAAAGAAATAAGAAGCAGCACGCCGCCTAACTCAGCAAAAATAATAATATAGGTTAGTAAAGTATCACTCACGATTCATCTTCCTTTGCGTCGTCCTTATTAGATTTCTCTTTCTTTTTAGGTGCTTCTTTTATCTCTTCCGTTTCCTTAGGCTTTTCTTTTTCTGTATTCTTAGGCTTTTCTTTTTCTGTATTCTTAGGCTTTTCTTTTTTTGCATCCTTAGATTCTTCATTTTTGACTGCTTCGTCATTAGAAGCATCATTATCATCTTCAGATAAACTAGAAAGTAATTTAGCTTTTCGACGTTTAACAAAATAAAGCCCTCCAACTAAAATACCTATTAGCAACAAATTCCCGCTGACAATGACTATAGTAATAAAAGTCCAATTAAGTTCTTTTTCTTCCTTACTATCACTTTCTGCAGGTTTATCTTTAGCAGGTTCATTACCTTCTATATTTTTATCTTTAGATTCACCTATTGATTTAGCAACAGGATTTTCAACTTCTGCTTTACTATGTTCATCATTATTTTTATCGCCCTCTTTGGCTTTATCCGTATCGGCTTGAACCTCATACTTATCATTTTCAACAGTTTTAACATGTTGAGTCTTTTCAGCATCAAGCGAAGTTGGATCTGTGTACACTTTAAACTGATGATGTATTTCACGTTCAACAGTTGGACTTTTTGCCTGAATAACCAGCTCGTTGTGACCTAATTTAAATGCAGGCGCAAGTTGAACGCTATATTTTGCAGAATTATCACTTGATTTTACAAAAGGGTATTCTCGTTCAGCTGAATGCTCTGATTTTCTTTTCAAAACAAACTTAAATTTTGATAGCATTCTTTGATCCGACAAAGGTTTTCCATCTTCTTCTAAATAGGCTTCTATTTTTAACGCCTCACCCAATTTTAATGAGCCCGGAATATCACTGATTTTTAACTTTAAATTCGTTGCAACAACAACTCTATTATTATTATCACTTGGAGCAACAATTTTCCATTGCCCTTGTTGTGGTTTTTTAATGGTTATCAAATCATAACCATAATCAGCAAACCACTTAACTTGATTTGAATGGCTACTCTTTGCCCAATTTATATCGCCAGGGGTGATAATTTTTGTAGGATTATTTTTATCAGTATTAAATATTAATAACGTCATATCATTAATACTGGCATCAACGTTAAAAGTATTGTCTTTAATCGGTAAGGTATCAAGCTTGACTGACTGCTCAAGCATCTGTAAAAAAAGTTTTTGTAGATCATTCGCATTTGTTACTTTTTTATACAAACCATCTGTATATGCCGATAATGTTGTTAGTAATCTTTCATCAACATCATCAGATAAAGCAATACTATGAACCTGTACTTTTGCTTTTTCTAATGCGGGAATAATTTCTTTTAAAATTCGTTTGCGGGACTCACTATCTTCTTTCTCATCCTTACTTACATCAACATGACCATCAGTTAACAAAATAAGATTTCTTTTATAATTGGGGTTATCTTTTTTCCAATCAAAACTGACATTACGCAGTGCCGATTCAATATTGGTATATAAACCAACTGAATTAATTTTCTTGGATTCTGAGCGTGCAAGCTCTCGCCATGGCTCATCGACGACGCCAACTTTAACCGCCATGTTCACTTGTTTGCCAAAATTCCAAACCCCTGCTCGAGAACCCAATGGAATTAAATTTGCTAATAAACGCACCGCTGAGCGACGCAAGTTATTGGGGTCCGTTTTTTTCATGCTGCCGGAAATATCTACCAAAATACGCAGATCGGTGATTTTTTCGACTTTGGGTTTATTCATTTTACGAGGTACGTAATCGGGCAGCAGAGGGCTGCCTTGAAACTGCTGCCCAGTAGATTCATTTGCGTGAACGGGCTGCATAAAGACGAAAACCAGAAATATCGTAGTCGTAAACTTTAAGCGTGCATTACTAAGGGTAAAGGTTAAGAAATTATTTCGCACGTCAAACTTACTCCTAGTAACTAAGCCTTTGTTTAAGAATAGCATAAATTCAATAAAAGCAAAGACTTAAGGTAAAATCTTATAATCTATCTAAAATTATTTATTTAACCCATTGAAATTATTAACTATATCTGATTATTTTTATCCCTATATAACAGCCAACTTACCTTTGTAACGAACAAAAAAAGGGCCGCTACCTTTAAGTAGCGACCCTTTTTCTCGATCTCTTTAGCTAAATGCAGCGATTAAGCAAAGAAAATAACTGATAAAAAACTTAACCAAGCTGTGGCAATTAAACCAACGATAATGACCATTGGAAAATTTTGAAAAGTAAACATTTCTTTCATTTTGTGAATCCTCAAATCAATTTTAGCGAATTCTAATATAGAGACCCGATAACATCAAGCCGAATATCCTCTATCCGAGCATCTAATATAGTCTACTTTTCGGCCTTATTCTCAGGGTTGCGGGAAGGAATCCTAATATCATCATCATCCATCAAAATACGATGTGCAGGCCCTTCCATATCGTCAAACTGACCTGTTCTCACAGCCCAGAGAAAGCCCCAAATTGCGACACCAAGCACCAAAAGGCCAAGTGGAATTAATATATATAGTATTTCCATAATAGTGATTATACTTGCTATTCAGCTGTCGAGCTAAATATCAACCGACTTATTCAACCGCAATGCATTTAAAACCACGACCAACGAACTCGCCGACATGCCAATTGCTGCCATCCAGGGAGCAATATAGCCCATCGAGGCTAAAGGTAATGCGAGCAAGTTATAAGCTAACGCCCAACCAAGATTCTGCCTGACAATATTGATACTGCGCTTTGCCATTTTAACGGCATCAACCAAATGCGGTAAGTATTCAGAGAGTAAAACCATATCGGCACTGGCTTGTGCTAACTGTGTCCCCCCTCCCATGGCGATGGATACCTGAGCTGCCGCAAGCACGGGCGCATCATTAACCCCATCACCAATCATTGCAACCACTTCACCTTGTTGCTGTAATTCATGAATGACAGTAAGCTTATCCTCAGGTTTCATACTGTGACGTATGTTTGAGATACCCAGCTCTCCAGCGACATGCAAAACCGCTGTCTCATTATCACCGCTCACCAACCATACCTTTTTACCTAATGCTTTTAACGCTTGTACAGATTCAAGTGCTTGTTCGCGAAGTTGATCGCTCAGGAAAAAGACCGCGAGCAATTCTTTATCATTTGCCAAAAATATTTCAGTTGCGTGTTGTGTTTGATCTAAATTAATTTTATCTGCATCAAAGACATCAGCAACATATGCTGCACAACCTAAACGGTATTGCACATCGTCAATCAATCCTGTGATACCTTGGCCAGGTATTGATTGTATTTCTTTTGCACTAAGTGCATTTTTTGTCGATGCATTTTGTAAGAATACCTTTGCAACAGGGTGCTCCGAACCTAACTCAAGTGCAGCAGCAATATTTAAACTTTGCTGCTCGGTTAAATTTGAAGCTAAACACGTTGATTCAAGTGCAAGCTGGCCTTTTGTTAATGTGCCTGTTTTATCAAAAACAACCTGGGTCACTTTTGCCAATGTCTCTAGTGCATGCCCACGTGTTGTTAGTACACCTAAACGTGTTAACGAACCTGTTGCTGCCGTCATCGCCGCAGGGGTTGCAAGTGATAAGGCGCAGGGACAAGTCACAACCAATAATGAAATGGCAATCCAAAAAGCCTGATCAGGATCGTGCTGCCACCACCATGCTGCAACAGCACTCACCAACACAAGTAAAAATGCAACAAAGTATGCTGCTACTCGGTCGGCCATTTTTGCAATACTGGGTTTCTCGACTTGAGCACGATCGAGCAAACGCTGAATAGAAGCAAGTACAGTATCTTCACCCACCTTCTGAACTTCAATCAATAATGGGCTCTCAATATTAACCGTGCCGCCAATCACTTTCTCATTAATTGTTTTGGCTAAAGGATGGCTTTCCCCAGTAAGTAAGGACTCATTAATACTACTTCGACCTTCAATAATGACACCATCGGCAGGAATACTATCGCCGGGTTTAACACGGACTTTATCACCACAAGATAATTCTGAAACCACAACCGTTTCATCACCTTGCGAAGTGACTCTGGTTGCCATAGCAGGTAAAAGCTTAACCAGCTCTTCTGCTGCTTGCCCTGCTTTTTGACGTGCCCCCATTTCTAAAAAACGACCCGCTAACAAAAAGAAGGTAAACATTGTCACCGAATCAAAATAAACCTGGCCGCTTTGATTGACTGTTGCCCAACAACTTGCGGCATACGCTAAACCAATCGCCAATGAAACAGGCACATCCATACCAAGTTGACGAACTTTAAGGTCTCTCCATGCAGAGCTAAAAAAAGATTTAGCCGAATAAAAAACAACCGGCGTTGCGATAAACATACTCACCCAACGCATAAAGTTCTCAAGCCCTGCATCCATGCCAGAGTAATCCCCCGCATAAAGCGCAACGGCGAGCATCATAACTTGTACTGCACCAAGACCGGCTACCGCTAAACGTTTCAGCGCCGCTGAACGTTCTTTTTTATAAATGGCTTCTTGTCGGCCAGTATCAAAGGGATGCGCAAGATAACCAATCGCTGAGATAGCTTGCAGAATATCACTCAGCTTTATTTGCGAATCATCCCAACGCACACGAGCTCGATGGGTAGAATAATTAACCCGAAACTCAACAACGCCCTTTAAAGCACTAACATGCCGTTCATTTAACCAAACACAGGCAGCACAAACTATCCCTTCTAAAATGAGAGAAGCTTGTTTAATGTTTTTATCATCAACACTAACAAATGTTTTTTGTAACTCAGGTTTATCATATAAGGTAAGCTGATCTAAAACATCAGGAAGTGTCGCACGTGCGGTCGGTGATGCCTCTGTACGGTGTTCATAAAAACTGGTTAAACCACCGTCGACAATGGCTTTGGCGACTGCCTGACAACCAGGGCAGCACATTGGCTGTTCTTTACCGTTTATTTCAACGAGGTAAGAACTATTTTTGGGGACAGGTAGGCTACAATGGAAGCAGTCTTTTTCTTGGTTGCCTGTCATATATTTTCCTATTTAAGAACTATCGAGCACATGTTTAGATTTTGGAATGAGAGCATAGATTTTAAGCCCCTCTATAAACTAATGCACCCAAACTTGAAATTACTTTTCCTTAATAACTGTCTTAGCACGAATTTCGTGATGTTCTTTATCTTTATATATCTTTAAAACCAAGTCCCAGTTACCAGGCTTGCTTAAAGTTATACTTTGTTGATAAACACCCGGTTCTATTTCTTGCATGGTAAATGTTGTATCAAGTTTACTATCTGCAGGTCGTAAAAAGGTACCTTTAATAGAGGCATTCTTTATTGTTTTATTTTCTTTGTTTTTAATTTCAACCCTAAATATTGCCGGTTGATTAACAACAGCTTCTCCTAGCCAACCTTTACGGATGCTCCAGTCTCGTAATTTTTGTGCCTCAAAACGTTTTAAATAGTCGTTATATTGTTCTTGTTTTTGATGATAGTCGTGACTGACTGTACCGGGAAAATGAGAACTCACCTTACCACCTGATAATGGTTCAGGTAATAACATTTCAGCTATATTTTTATTCATGCCTTTTGTTGCAAACATAATAAAAAAAGAATCCATAATCAAAAGAATAACAAAAAACGTCACTATGGCAGCAGGTGCCCAATGAAAACCAAAACCTTCTTTACCCGTTTTCCGACGAACATCACGTTGTGAAGTTACGATACCTAAAACATAAACACTCACTAAATAAAGCGCGATATGTATTGCAAAAACATCCGCTCCAGGCCACAAAAATATTGATATAGGAACATAAGTTGCAGTTACCGCAAATGCCATGACAACAGCGACCATTTTCCCGGACATATTACTGACGTTATAAAGCAATATAAAAATAGCAACAATAGTAAAAACACCGCCCAATAATGTAACTAATAGATTATCCATCTAAGATTATTTCCTCGATTTTTTAGTCAGTAGCTTTTCCGGAACATAAAAAACATTTTGCTGACTAAGTTGTTGTTCATTAATGCTATCGACTGATTTTATAATAAAATCAAATTTAGTATTACTTTTAGACACATCAACCGGAGACATTCTCACTTTCACAATTAAGTTAACACTATGCTCAGCGGCTACTTTTATTTCACTGAATTTTCCCATATCAAGCTCAACATTTTTTAAGCCATCAATAAAAATTTTATACGTCATAGGTTTTGTTGTTTTATTATTTACTTTTATATCATAACGGTTTTGTACCCGGCCATCTGACAATGTTACCGACAATGGCTGACGAACCTGTTGCACTAACATCTCTAAGTCGCTGCGTGTTGCAACACTCCAAACCAGCAGTAAAATGGTTGCTAATAAAGTAATTGCATATCCGATATTTTTAGGCTTGAAACGTCGGGTCTTTTTTCCTTCTAATTCATGCTCAGAAGAATATCGAATTAGTCCTGTTGGGAACTTTATCGATGTCATAATGGTATTGCACGCATCAATACAAAGTGCACATGAAGTGCACTGGTATTGCATACCGTTTCTTATATCAATACCGGTAGGACAAACCTGCACGCAATAACCGCAATCTATGCAGTCCCCAGCCCCCGCATTATCACGCTCAGCAGAAGTCATCATTCCTTTTTTAGGTTTAAGGCGTCCGTTTTCACGCTCACCGCGTTTTTCATCATACGCAACAATTAATGTATCTGAGTCAAACATCACTGCCTGAAAGCGTGCATAAGGACACATATATGTACAAACTTGTTCACGTGCTAAACCCGCCATAACATAAGTTGTCATGGTCAAAAATAAAGTAGTCGCATAAGCGGCGAAAGGCGCCTCAGCTGTTAACATTTGCATGAGCAGCTCTGGAGCATTTCCCCAGTACAGAGTGAAAGACAAGCCCGTTAAAAGGGACACACTAAACCAAAGAAAATGTGTTAAACCGATTTTAATGGTTTTATCGTTTGACCATGCTGCTTGCGCCAGCTTAATTCGCGCATTACGTTCACCTTGAACCAGACGCTCAATAAAAATAAATACATCAGTCCATAAAGTTTGAAAGCAAAAATAGCCACAGAAAACACGGCCAGCAAGACCTGTGACAAAGAAGAGGAGAAAAGCACCTATTAGCAAAAGACCCGCTAACCAAAAAATATCTTGTGCATAAACAACCAAGTCAAAAACATAAAAACGACGACCTTCTATATCAAAAAGTATCGCCTGTTCAGGCCCGACTTCTCGCGACCAACGTAACCAGGGTAAAAGGAAGTAGACAGAATAAGCTAAAATAAGAATGCTGGTTTTTATCGAGCGATAGCGCCCCTTAACCGAGCGTGGAAATATCTCAATCCGTTCTTGAAATAAAACTTCTTCGGGCATAGCGATAGCTACCCTGTAACTTCCATTTTATTTTTCATTTAAAACCTTTTTCCAGATACTAAAAAGAGGATATGTACAAAACACATCCTCTTTTAATTTTTACACACTAATAGATCAATGTGCTATCACGGATAGCGAGAAACTATAGAACAAGGCAAAAAGTTATGAAAATGCGGGGCTTACAATTAGTAAGTGAGCAATTTGAATAACTTTTTCGTCGTGCCCCACAATTAACTTATAAAAGAGGGTGAACGCCGTTATCTGGTTTCTCGCTTTTCGTGATTATTTACTTGCGCTTAGTTGCTTGACGTAAAATGTAAGCATTTTAATTTCTGCCGCAGATAAACGATCTTCCCATGGCGGCATTTGGCGTGTTTTACCGTTCTTCACAACATTCGCGATTGCTGCTCTTTTATCTTCAATAGATTCAGCACCATTCACATCAGCAATAGTCCAAATCTTATCAGCAAGATTTGCCGACCCCATAGCTGTTATGCCTTTTGCATCACTACCATGACAAGCAACACAACCACCGTCATTAGTAAAAACTGCTTTACCACGTTTGGCCGCAGAAACATTAACCGCGTTACCTGACAAGCTTAAAATATAATCAGCAACATCTGATGTTTGCTTTTCAGTTAAACGCGCTTTGAAAGCAGGCATTGAGCCGTTACGACCTTTTGCAATAGTTTCCTGAATTTTGCTGTAACTGCCACCCCATAACCATGCGTCATCCAAAAGATTTGGATAATAACCAACTACACCATCACCACCGGCCTGGTGACAAGCAGCACAATTATCGGCAAACAATACTTTTGCTGATGAATAGGCAAATGCACTTTTTTCTTCATCTGATGCAATCTGCTCAAATGTCGAGGCATTAATATTATTCAAGTGCTGCTCTTGCGCTGCACGAGCATCTTGCATTTCTTTTAAGAATAATGCGCGTGTATTCCAATGCGTTGTAGTTTCTTTACCATCGGTAGTTTTATAGGTGATTTCATTCATTACACCTTTAGTATAATCACCACCTACCGGCCATGCTGGAAATATAATCCAGTATACAAGCGTAAAAACTGCTGTTGCATAAAATGTCCACAGCCACCACGTTGGCAACGGGTTGTTAAACTCTTGTATATCACCATCCCATGCATGACCTGTGGTCTGTACTGTAGGTTTATTTTTTTCAGTGCTCATCTTTTCTATCCTTACTCTGCCCGTCTTCATCTTTTTCTTGAAACGGAATATTCTTGTAAGATTCAAACCGTTTGCTTCGATCTTTATTTGTAAAAACGTAAAACAAAATTAATACAAACGTTATCGAAAATAATACCAATACAAACGGTTTAGTATTTTCCATGTGGGTAAACCAGCTAAGCCATTCAAACATAGTAAGCGTCCCCTTATTCCTTAACGATTAACGATTAACGGAATTTAGCAAAATGACCTTCGTCAAATTTGCTGAAATCAACCATCGTACCTAATAACTGTAGGTAAGAAACTAATGCGTCCATTTCAGTAACATCTTTTGCATTACCATCGTAATTACCCGATGCCGCTTGCGCTAAAAGATTTTCTTCTGCATGAAGAATATCTAAGTTTTTAGCGATGTCTTCACCAAAACGTTTTACGTTTGCTTCATATTCTGCTGTTGTCTCTGAATATGGAACACCCACCATTTTTAAGGCACGCATACGATCCCTTAAATTCTTATATGCCAGAGGTTTCATCAACCAGGGGTAGTTCGGCATGATTGACTCTGGAACAACCGAGCGAGGTTCAATTAAATGCTGTACGTGCCATTCATTAGAGTATTTTTTACCTACACGAGCCAAATCAGGACCTGTACGCTTTGAACCCCATTGGAATGGATGATCAAATTTAGATTCTGCTGCTAATGAGTAGTGACCATAACGTAATGCTTCATCACGGAATGGACGTATCATTTGCGAGTGACAGGTATAACAACCTTCACGTTGATAAATATCACGACCACGTAATTGCAGTGGAGTATAAGGATGAATAGTCTCTTTTCCTTCAACTTTCACTTCTTCGATAGTGCTATCGATAAAATACAATGGAACGATTTCTACTAGCCCGCCGATACTGATCACGATAAGTGTCAGTACGATTAGCAAGCCAGCATTTGTTTCTATGGATTCATGCTTCATTAATCATATCTCCAGTTAATTAGGCATTTGCCAGCTTGGCGGCAATTTTAGCTTCAAGTTCAGCACGCTCTTTCTTTGCTTTACGGATTGTCATCAGGGTGTTGTAACCCATCAGAGCTGTACCGAGTAAGAACAAAGTACCACCGAATGCACGAATAACATAGGGCTGGTGTAAGAAACTCACTGTCTCAATAAAGGTGTAGGCTAAGTTACCGTATTCATCAAAGGCACGTAATAATAAGCCCTGACCAATACCCGCAACCCACAATGCACTGATGTAAACAACGATACCGATTGTTGCTAACCAGAAATGTGCGAAGATCAATTTTTCGCTGTACATTTTTGTTTCCCATAAACGCGGAATCAAATGATAGAAAGAACCGAAACTGATCATTGCAACCCAACCTAATGCACCTGAGTGTACGTGGCCAACGGTCCAATCGGTGTAATGCGATAATGCATTAACACTCTTAAGTGACATTAACGGGCCTTCGAAAGTTGACATACCGTAGAACGATAATGAAACAACCATGAAGCGGATAATTGGATCAGTACGTAATTTATCCCAGGCACCTGAAAGGGTCATAATACCGTTGATCATACCGCCCCAAGATGGCATCAATAATAATATTGAGAAACCAGCTGCAAGTGTCGAAGTCCAGTCAGGTAATGCAGTCCAGTGTAAGTGATGACCACCTACCCACATATATAAGAAAATCAATGCCCAGAAATGGATGATCGATAAACGGTAAGAGTACACCGGACGACCCACTTGTTTAGGAATGAAGTAATACATCATACCGAGGAAGGCTGCTGTTAAGAAGAAACCAACCGCATTATGCCCGTACCACCACTGTGTCATCGCATCTTGAACACCAGCGTGCAAGCTGTATGACTCAAGGCTAAACATGTGTACTGGAACAGCCATATTATTAAAGATGTGTAGTAATGCTGTTGCAAGAATAAAGGCAATAAAGAACCAGTTAGCAACATAGATATGAGGTTGGCTACGTTTGCGTAAAGTCATTACATAGATAACTAAGTAAACAACCCACGTTACAGCAATCAATAAATCAATTGGCCATACCATTTCAGCGTATTCACGTGCTTGCGTGTAACCCAGCATGTAACTGATCGCGGCAGAACCCACAGCAATGTTCCAGCCCCAGAAAGTGAAGTTTGCCGCGCCGTCGCTAAACAAGCGAGTTTGGCAGGTACGCTGCACTATATAATAGGATGTCGCGAATAATGCGCTACCACCAAAACCGAAAATAACTAACGTTGTATGAACCGGGCGTAAACGCCCAAACGTAATTTCCGCAATGTTGAAGTTTAAGAACGGCCATGCCAATTCAGACGCAATCCATACGCCTGCAGACATACCGAGGACACCCCATACCAGGGCCATTATCGTAAACTTACGCACGATGTCGTAGTTATACTGTTCTACCGGAGCAGAAACAGGAGCAGATGATGCAACCATGCTCGCCTCTTTATTTAGTTAAAATTGTTGATTTTGAAGGCCTTAAAAAGAAATTAAAAAGCGAATAGAAAAACCTATTAACTTGATAAATAACCCAGTAAAACACTCCGAGAAATATTACAATATCCTTATATTATAATGAATTAACCCTACTGTTAGCAAGCAACAAATCAAAAAGTATAGACGATGAAACTATAAATTCATCAAAAAGACTTAAGCCTTGCGCCACGCTACCGATAATTTAACTATTACATTCATCTTTATTAATTAAGGATTAAAGTAGCTGTGCCATTTATCGGTTGTTTTCAGCAACACTTTAGAAAAACACATAAAAATATGACTCAGCAGCAATCTAACTTAGATTATCAACTACCCATTGAGCAGCTTGTTCTGCTCCGCAAGCAATCTGCTGCTGCATTTACCGCAACCATTGCTATTTTATTCTATTTAATATTTAAAATTCATAACCTTGTTGAACCAACAGCACTAACGCTTTGGGCTGGCGGGGTTATTGCCCTTAATATTTATTTACTCATTTGGCTATATCTTGTTCGACAAGCAAGTAACAAAGATAGCTTCAACTGCCAAAAAGCAAAATTTTTTATAAAAATTTATCAGGTACAAGCCATCTTACACGGAGCAACCTGGGGCTGTTTGCCTTTTCTGCTTATTGATCTTACTTCACCTGAAGTCCGGTTTTTTGCCTACATTGTTTTATGTGGCATGGCCGCAGGGGCGATTGGTACCACAGCAATGATTTATCGAATTTATTTATCCTTTATGTTGCCCATGATGTTACCTGTTATATTCACGAAATTATTTTTTAATAATGACTATTTTCAATTTAGTCAAAACACACTTGAAATGCTCATCATATTTGTCGTCTCTCTCGCGGTACTCGCTCACACTCATTATGAACACATTAAACGTTCTATTGAGCTCAGAGCCGAAAATAAAAATCTTCTCAATGATGTTACTGACGCACTGAAAAAAGAAGAGGCAGCAAATAAAGCTAAAAGTAATTTTCTTGCCAACATGAGTCATGAACTTCGCACACCATTGAATACGATTATTGGTTATAGTGAAATGATTCATGACGATGTCTGCGCTAAAAACTTAAAGGAAGTTATTGAGGATACGAATAAAATAACTACAGCAGGTAAACATTTGCTTTCATTAATTAACGATGTTTTAGACCTTTCAAAGATTGAAGCTGGCAAGATGGAAGTGTCTGTAGAAGAAATTAATATTTACCACTTTTTAACTGAAATTAAAGAAAGCCTTGAAGCATTAATAGAACAAAACAAGAACACTTTTATTTTTGATATTTCAAACGACCTTACAACCATACAGTCTGACAGCACAAAGTTACGACAAATTCTTTACAATATAATTGGTAACGCAGCAAAGTTCACATCACATGGACAAGTTGTTGTTAAAACAACAAACACTGAAAAAAACCTAATCATACTAATTTCTGATACCGGCATTGGAATGACAAAAGAACAATTAGCCGATTTAGCCTCTCGATTTACTCAAGCAGATATATCAACAACGCGAAAATATGGTGGCACTGGACTAGGAATGAATTTAACAAAACACCTAACCGATTTACTCAAAATACAACTAACGGTTAAAAGCATCCCAGATAAAGGAACATCTTTTGAATTGTTCATCCCGTTAGATTATCAGGCGGCATAATTTTTTTTAAAAACCAAAACTAAAAACCAGTTAATAAATTTATGTTACAATTGTCCATTGTTACCATTAATTCAAAGCCCCCATTGAAAAATGTCAAATAACTCTAACTTAAATAAATTAGTACCCGTCGAGCAATTATCTTTTCTTTATAAACAATCGATAACTGCACTCTTCGCTACATTAGCTGTTTTATTATACGTTTATCTATGGCTGCAAGATTTAGCAAATCAATCATCAATATTATTATGGGTGTCTTCAATTTTAATATGTAATATTTATTTGATTATATGGTTATATTTCGTTCACCGTAGCCGCACTACAACCAGCATAAGCACCCAAAAAGCCAACAACTTTATTAATATTTACCAGGTACAAGCAGTTCTTCATGGGACATCCTGGGGAGCATTGCCGTTTATATTAATTGGACAAAACTCTTCTGAAATGGGTTTTTTCGCATATCTTGTACTAGGGGGCATGGCTGCCGGCGCGATTAGTACCACCGCTGTAATTTTTAGAATCTATTTATCTTATATGCTACCTCTAACAATGCCGATAATATTTACCCAGCTATTTTTTTACGACAAGCTATCTATATTTAACCCAAACACTTTAGAACTTTATATAATTTTTATTGTTTCTTTAATGGTTCTCGCACATTCCTATTACAAAAGTAGCTTACGCTCAATATCTTTAGTTATTAAAAACAAACAACTCCTATCCGATATTACCTATGCTTATGAAGAAACGAAGATCGCAAGTAAAGCGAAAAGTGATTTTCTTGCCAATATGAGTCATGAACTTCGTACGCCTCTTACTGCTATTATTGGATATAGTGAAATTATTAACGAAGATATCAGTGTTAAACACTACGACTCACTTTCTGACGATATTAATAAAGTCATCAAGTCAGGAGAACACTTGCTTTCATTAATAAACAACATTCTTGACTTATCCAAAATAGAATCAGGAAAAATGGATGTTTACATTGAAAATATAAATATAGAAACATTGTTGGAAGAACTAAAATCAACAACGGAAAGCTTAGTCAGAAATAATAATAACGCCTTAACTATTAGCAATATATCTAACACGTCCAATATCAAATCTGACTCCACTAAACTCTACCAGATATTACTCAACATCATTAGTAATGCTGCAAAATTCACATCAGATGGGAAAATAGAAATAAAAGTCACCAGTGAACCACAGAACATAAAAATGATTATTTCAGATACAGGGATTGGCATGAATGAAGAACAGTTATCGAAGCTCACCCAGCCTTTTATGCAAGGTGACATTTCCACAACAAAAAAATATGGCGGCACCGGGTTAGGTATGAATTTAACCAAGAACCTTACCGACATTCTGAAAATAAAATTAAAAGTCCACAGCGTCCCAAACCAGGGGACATCCTTTGAACTTATTATTCCTGTTGACTATAACTCACCACAAAAATAAAAAAGGAGCCAACCTAAACAGGAAGACTCCTTTTTCTTTATAAGCTAAATTAATTTAATTTATAGACCACAGTTTATATTACCAGGAACAGATTCTTTAATTTTCTTCGGTAATGATAAATCTAAATTATCCATTATTTCAATAAACTCATCTTCAGTTTTCCCATTACCTAAACGATTATTAAACTTCTTTTCTTCTTTAACCGTTGAAGCTGTAAAACCATAATAATCATGTCCAGGATAAATTGTTGTATTTTCATCTAATGAAAATATTTTATCATTGATTGAATTATACAGAGTTGCTGATGAACCTAATTGAAAATCAGTACGACCACAATCACGAACTAATAAAGCATCACCTGTAAACACTATTCCATCAATAGAAAAACTAATATCTGCATTTGTATGACCGGGTGTATGTATAGCTTTAATCACTTTATCACCCAAAGTTAACTCATCATTATCAGTGAGTAAAATGTCCGCACACTTCGCGCCACTATTTTCATGTAAGGCAACTTTAGAGGAAAACTTTTCCCTCATTTTTCCAGAACTTGTAATATGATCTGCATGTACATGAGTTTCTAATGCATACTTCAGATTAAAACCAAGCTGTTCAATCAAAAGTACATCACGGTCAAACTGCTCTTTAACCGGATCAATAATAGCGGCTTCATTACTCGCTTCATCAGCAATTAAATAAGTGTAAGTACTTGTTTCACGATCAAATAATTGTCTTACAAACATGTTAACTCTCCTAATGAATTCTTAAACTATAAATAGTGTGTGATTAACAAGACATATATTTGTTAATCGAGCCCAGGTTATGAACTGAGTCATAGCCCATTTGATTTAGCACGCCCTTTGCTTGTTCACTACGCATGCCGCTGCCACAATAAACAATAACCGGCTTTGTTTTATCGAGGTGTTGATCAGCCGTTTGAATCACTTGTAAAGGAACATTCAGTGAACCAGGAATGGCACCGCTACCGTATTCTTGTGCTGAACGTACATCAACAAGTTGCGCACCATTTGCAACCATTTCACGCGCTTCAGGACATTCAATTAACTTCATACTCATTCCAAACATTTCATACTCCAGTGTGCACAAGCACATGTTTTTACGTCACAAAGGGCTGACTGATTTGCAATCAACCGTTATTCATTAAATTACTCTTGTTTTAATTTTGTACATAAACTAAGCAGTAAATTACGTTCGTCTTCGCTTAGCTTACTTAAAATCTTTTGTTGCACTTCGTGCTTAACCGGTAAAACACGCTGAATCAATGCATGGCCTTTATCAGCCAGAACAAATGATTTTTCTTTACCTGTTGTTGCTGGATCTTCATTAATCCAGCCGTTCTTTTCCATCACTTGTAACTTACGGCTCATCACACTGCGTTCAGATTCCATTTCATCAGCAATCTGACGAATCGTAATCGGTCCTTTGCGCGCGATAAGACCGACAACAGGCATTTGTGTCGCTCGAATGCCCAAGTCACGATAAGCATCATCATATGTTTTTAAGACATAGTGGCTAGCTCGCAAAATCTGCATATTAATGCAGCTTGGCGCGTCACTTTCAATCTCAGTATTCATATGCGACCTCGTTTGTGTATATGCACAGAATTATATATGCATATACACAGATGTCAAATATCTATAAAGAAGATATTGACTTAATTTAAATAATTAAATTAAATCAATAAGTTAGAGGGTAATAAAATTAGAATGTTTTGGGTAAATAATGATCAATGAGCAGTAATGCGAAAAGCAGCATCAAATAAATAATGGAATAGCCGAAGGTTTTAATCGGAATCGACTCATCTTTGCCCGACTGCATCTTGATAGCGTAATAAAGAAAGATAGCATTAAGGATAACGACGCCGCCTAAATACACCACGCCACTCATCCCTGTTGCGAATGGCAACAAGGTTACCGCCACCATGATAATGGTATAGAGCAGTACTTGAAGCCGTGTGAATTCAACGCCATGCGTTACCGGCAACATTGGCACATCCACTTTCGCATATTCTTCTCGGCGATGGATTGCAAGAGCCCAAAAATGCGGTGGCGTCCAGGCAAAAATAATCAAAAAGAGTAACAAACTATCGGGATCAATCGTGCCGGTTACCGCAACCCAGCCTAGTACTGGTGGTGCGGCACCCGCGGCCCCACCGATAACAATATTTTGCGGTGTCGCATGCTTAAGATACATTGTGTATATCACGGCATAACCAATTAAAGAAAGTAGCGTTAACCAGGCAGTTAAGCCATTAACTAAAAAGGTCAAAACGGCCATTGCGATAGCACCAAGCACAACAGCAAAAAGCATCGCGTTAGAATTAGAAACATTTCCTTTTGGTAATGGCCGATCCTCTGTGCGGCGCATTTCTTTATCGATTTTTTGGTCAACAACTTGATTAATTGCTGCGGCCGAAGCAGCTGCCAAACCAATACCAATAGTGCCATAAACAAGCGGTTGCCATGGCACCATGCCCGGCGTTGCGAGAAACATCCCTATTACAGCAGTAAACACCAATAACATTACAACGCGAGGTTTGCACAGCTCATAATAATCATTGCAAATAGTAAAAAAACCGATTTTGTGACTTTGATTTTTTGCTGTATTTTCCATTTTATTTTTTACTTTTAAGTTTGTTTGCGTTCGCACGTAATTCTTGGTTTCTCACTAAATAATTTAGTGTTACTAAAGTCAGAATCAATAATGCACCACCACCGTTATGTGCGACCGCGACTAATAAAGGCAATGATAATAACACGTTTGAGACACCTAAAATAAACTGTAATATCACCATAGCTAACAAGGCTTTACCGGCATTTCTTAAAGGGCGGTAAGCGGGCGTCAACAATAACTTTAAACCTAACCAAATAACGAACAATGCAGTAATGACTGCGCCAATTCGATGAGTAGTGTGAATCGCAACCCGCGCTTCATTACTCATTAAACCAAACTCATAATTTTTACCAAATTCGTGCAACAAATCAAAACCTTCAACAAAATTCATTGCTGGAAAATACTCTTGACCATTACATGTTGGAAAATCAACACAATGTAATGCTGCATAATTTGAACTGGTCCAGCCTCCAAGCATGACTTGAAATACAACGATCACTAAACCGATGAGTGCTGGCATTTTCAATTTTTGTAAATAAACACTATCAACATGCTCAAATTTAAACAGTTGACCCGATCGTAGGGTTAACCACCACAATATCGACAATGTTGTCATCCCTCCCATTAAATGCGACATAACAATCGTGGGATGAAGCTTTATTGTTACCGTCCACATACCTAGCATGCCCTGAAAGACAACAAGCACCATAAGGAAAATAGGAAGTTTAAAAGCCTGGTGAGGCTCGCTACGTTTTTTAATCGCAATAATGCCAAGCGCAAAAATCAATAAACCTAAAGTACTGGCAAAATATCGATGTATCATTTCTTTCCATGCTTTTGCCGCTTCAACTGGACGTTCAGGATAAGCCTGGTTAGCAGCAGCAACATCATCTGCGTGTTTGGGCACACCTATATGACCATAACAACCAGGCCAATCTGGGCACCCTAAACCTGCATCCGCTAGACGTGTATAGGCGCCAAGTAAAATAACAACAAATGCTAAACATGTTGCCGCAAAAGCAAATTTAAAAAATATAGATTTATTTTTGTTCATCGTGGCGTTCATATTATCGGTGTTCATAATAAAACCTTATCCAATTCGTGAAATTTTTAGCAATAATTCAACATCTTTGATTAGACCTTTTGGATCAAAATCACTTTCATATGACATCATTAAATTACCTAAGGGATCAGTTAAATATAAACGATTTGCTGATTTCGCAGATGCTTTATTTTCGAGTTCAAATTGTTCTAACACTGCCTTAATATTTTCAGTACTGCCTGAAACAACTTCTAATCCCGGATGTTCTTTTAATACTTTCGTTAAAGATAGTTTTGCTTTACCTGAGGTTGAAATATATAAACGTTTAATACGCAAATGTTCCCCGCGTTGTGCTAAACGACTTTGACGCATTTTATATAAAATATCTGCACAAGTTTTATCACAGTCAGCTTTACCAATATAAATCATAACCCATGTTCTTTTCATATCAGAAAATTTAAAATCTTTTCCCGTTACCGTTTGCAATGCAATATCAGTTAAAGGTCTTGCTGGTACAACCAAATCACCATAATTTTTTGTTTTACTTGGCCCGCCTGCTGGCATGGTGTTGTACATAATAATAGCTAATACAATCGGTGTGACAAAAAAGGCCACTAATAATATTAATTGTTTTCTACCCTTTAAACCTGGATTAGCTTTTTGGTTTTCCATCTTCTAACTCGCTTTCTTTTTTAAAATTTACGACAATATAAATAATTGTTAAAGCTAACGCTAATGCAAACCATTGCACCGCATAACTTGTACTTTTTTCTGGCTGCATAACAACAGGCCTCCAGTTTCTAACATAACCACTTTTTTCTTTTTCATCTAAAAGAAAAATATAAGGCAGCAATTTTAAACCTGATTTTTTTTCAATTTCTGGGAAGTTGATCCATTGCATTAATGCTGGCCAACCTTCATTACTTTGAAATTGCTCTCCAACAGTAAAAGGGGTTTTTGTGTTTATTTTTATTTTTCCCTTTAGCGTTAATATTTGTGTTGGCGTTTCTATCTTAGGGAGCGCCGAACGATCAATCAACATAGGAACCCAACCCCGGTTCACTAAAATGCTATATTCACTCCCCTTTATTTTAAAAGGTGTCAGTGCATATACGCCTGTTGTACCTTGGTTAATTTTGTTATCAATAAATATCTGTTTGCCTGGGTTGTATACACCTTCAACTTGAGCACTACGGTAATTCAGTTTTTCATCAAGATGAATTTTTTCTTTTATTACCAAGGGCCCCAGCTTATTTTGATGCTTGAATAATGTTATTAATTCTCTTTTTTCTTCAGCACGATCAAGCTGCCAGAAACCTAAACTCATCAAAATCGGTAAAACTACCAAAAAGACAATTGTTGGAAAAAGAGCAGGTTTAAATACTTTGTTCCCTATTTGCATTTCAATCATTTATCTCGAGTATTTGTTATACTTAATTGCTATTATATCTACTTAACCACAATCTAACTCGAGGTTTTCCATCGTGTTTAAATTAATAATGATCGCACTTCTTTTATCCATTATTGTTAGCCTGGGCGTCGCTTTATTTGCCTTTGTCAAAGAAAAGAAAAGTTCTGACAAAATGCTAAAAGCGCTCACTTTTCGAATTGCCTTGTCGATAGGTCTTATCATCTTAATGATGCTTGGTGCTCAATTTGGTCTTATTTCACCACACAGCATCTAAATAAGCTATTTGAAATTTTTTATAACCTTCGTATTTCATTTATTCTCAGCTGTATTTAGCAATAATTTATGCGGTTAATATAGCTAATTATTCTTATTATTTAATTCACAGACATTAAAAAAGGCGCTGTAAACAGCGCCTTTCCTTAGCTAGTCAATGACTTGCTTATAGCCAGTATACGACCACAAATAAACCTAACCATACCACATCAACAAAATGCCAATACCAAGCTGCAGCTTCAAATGCAAAATGCTGCTTTGGCGTAAAGTGACCTTTCATTGAACGGAACATCATTACTAATAACATAATGGCACCAATCGTTACATGTAAACCGTGAAAACCCGTTAACATGAAGAAAGTTGAGCCGTAAATGCCTGAGTCTAATTTAAGGTTTAATTGCGTATAAGCTTCAATATATTCTTCAGCCTGGAAGAATACGAAAATGAAACCTAAAAGCACAGTTAAGAATAAGCCTAAAATTAACTGCTGGCGGTTACCTTTTTTAAGTGCATGATGCGCCCAAGTGACGGTCACACCCGATGCCAATAAAATTAACGTATTGTAGAAAGGTACACCCCATGCACCAATAACACCTGAAGGTTGTGAGAAAGCTGCGCCTGCTGCACTTTTGTCTCCTGGCATATCTAGCATTGGCCAGTTAAATTTAAAATCTGACCACAATAAAGTATTAGTTAAAAGATTATTACCCTCACCAGCCAACCATGGACCTGATAATTGGCGTGCATAAAAGAGTGCACCAAAGAATGCGGCAAAGAACATCACTTCTGAGAAGATGAACCACATCATCCCCATGCGGAATGAGGTATCAACCTGAGCATTATAATTACCTGCTTCACTTTCCTCGATAACTTGGCTAAACCAACCGAAAAGCATGTAAGCCATAATGGCTAAACCAACATACATGATCGCCATGCTACCTAAGCTGCCATCTGTACCACTTGTTAAGGCGTATGCAAAACCACCTGTTGTTAAAAATAACCCAATTGAACCAACCGCTGGCCACTTGCTTGGTTCGGGAAGATAATAACTGCCTGCTGCTCCTGACATGTCTTGCCCTCTTTTTAGTTCCTAAATCATAAAGTTTTCAACAAAGCATCTGCTTGTTGTCGTTTTTCTTTTTATTACAACTACTACTTCGCGCTCGCCACTTTTCTGTCAGTATCAAAAAAAGTATAACCAAGCGATATTGTTTTAACTTTTTTAGGTAAATTTGGATCCACATAAAATCGTAGTGGCATATTCCGTGCTTCACCTGCTTCAAATGTTTGTTGACTAAAACAAAAACATTCCATCTTAGAAAAATATTTTGTTGCATAACCAGGTGATACACTCGGTACTGCCTGTGCGACAACTTTTTTTCCCGTTAAATTTTTTGCATAAAACATTACTTCAGTCACTTTACCAGGATGTACATCCACCGTATTTTGCATGGCTTTGAATTCCCAGTTTAAGCTTTGATTTAATGTCGTTAAAAACTCAACTCTAACTGTTCTATTTGTATCAACACGTTTTTCAACGTTAGCAACATATTCTGCTTGTTCTGTTTTTTGTAAATCGATAAACCGACCATTTAAACCGAACACATCACATATCACACTATACAAAGGTATTAATGCATAACCGAAACCAAACATAGCGACCGTAACCAACAATGTTTTTCTTGTTGTCCTACTGTTCGCTTTTTTGCGTTCTTCGTGCATAGTTTAATACTTTTTACATTTGTCGAATAAAAACATAGACATAAAGACTAATAGCAACAATAACGAGAATAGCTATGGTTAATGCTAACTTATTATTTTTATCCATTATTTTTACTCTCTTTTTTAAAATATCAGACACTCGTATTGAGTGCCTGATATTTAACGCCTGAATTACTTAACTTCAGGTGGCGTTGTAAATGTATGATGTGGAGCCGGAGATGGAACTGTCCATTCAAGCCCTTCTGCACTTTCCCATACTTGATCAGTTGCTTTCTCGCCGCCTTTAATTGTTTTAATAACAATATATAAGAACAAGACTTGTGAAAGACCAAAGATAAAGCCACCAATTGAAGACCAGTAGTTCCAGTCTGCAAACTGAATCGCATAGTCAGGTGTACGACGTGGCATACCTGCTAAACCGATAAAGTGTTGCGGGAAGAACAAAATGTTTACCGAAACTAAAGACACCCAGAAATGAATCTGCGCTAATGTTTCGTTATACATATGACCCGTCCACTTAGGTACCCAGTAGTAGAATGCTGCAATAATTGCGAACAATGCACCCGTTACAAGAACGTAATGGAAATGTGCTACTACGAAATACGTATCATGATATTGGAAATCAACTGGCGCTAAACCTAACATCAAACCAGTGAAACCACCGATAGTGAATAGGAATACAAATGCAATTGACCATAACATTGGAATTTCAAATGTTAATGCACCTTTCCACATGGTTGCTGTCCAGTTAAAGACTTTAACCGCTGTTGGAACCGCAATCATTACTGTTGCATACATAAAGTACAACTCACCAGCTACTGGCATACCAACAGTAAACATGTGGTGAGCCCATACGATGAATGATAAAAATGCGATGGCTGCCGTTGCATATACCATTGAAGCATAACCAAATAGTTTCTTACGTGAGAACGTTGGAATGATTTGAGAAACCACACCGAACGCTGGCAAGATCATGATATATACCTCAGGATGACCAAAGAACCAGAATACATGCTGGAACATAACCGGATCACCACCACCAGCAGCATCAAAGAACGATGTACCGAAGTATTTATCCGTTAACATCATTGTTACTACACCTGCCAATACTGGCATTACGGCGATAAGTAAGAATGCTGTGATTAACCATGTCCAAACAAACATTGGCATCTTCATTAGTGTCATGCCAGGAGCACGCATATTAAGGATTGTTGCAATGATGTTGATAGAACCCATGATTGATGAGAAACCTAACAGATGCACAGCAAAAACGAAGAACGCTAAGTTGCCGTATTGACCTGATAAGGGCTCATAGAAAGTCCAACCAAATGCAGGACCTTGACCTGATAAGAAGTCACCACCGATAAACATTGGCGCAACCAACATAATTGCAGCACCCGGAAGAATCCAGAAACTCCAGTTATTCATACGTGGTAATGCCATATCAGGTGCACCAATCATCATTGGTATTAACCAGTTCGCCAAACCTACCATTGCTGGCATGATGGCACCGAATACCATGATGAGACCGTGCATGGTGGTCATCATATTAAAGAAATTTGGATCTACAACTTGCATACCTGGATAGAGAAGCTCGGCACGGATAACCATTGCCATCGCACCACCCAAAAGAAGCATGATGAAAGAGAACCATAAGTACATAGTACCAATATCTTTGTGGTTAGTTGAAAACAACCAACGTTTGATACCAGTAGGCGCGTGATCACTCATTATTATACCCTCCGCCTATTTAACTTGTGATGGTTGAACAACATCGCCGGTATTATTACCCCAGGCGTTACGTTCATACGTTGTGACTGCTGCAACATCAAGTGCAGATAACTGCGCACCAAACGGAGGCATAATGCCTTTACCCTTAGTGATGATGTCGATATGCGTTGAAACCGGACCTGTCGTAGCGACTGCCGAACCTTTAAGTGCAGGGAATGGACCACCACCTGCACCTGTTGCGCCATGACACGCTAAACAGTTTTTATCGTAAACGTCTTTGCCTCGGGCCATTAACTCATCCATGGAATAAGTTTTGCCTGATGCCGCTGCCGCTGCTGCTTTCGCTTTATCTGCTTTCGCTTTTGTTGCTGCTGCCCATTTTTTGTAGCCTTCAACACTTTTCACTTCAACTACGATAGGCATGAAACCATGGTCTTTACCACAAAGCTCGGCACATTGACCGCGATAGACACCTTCTTTTTCTGCTTTAAACCAACTTTCGTTGATAAAACCTGGAATCGCATCACGTTTAATCGCTAACTCAGGTACCCACCAAGCGTGGATTACATCCGCTGCAGTCGTTAATACGCGTACTTTTTTGCCTACTGGCACAACGATACGTTCATCAACATCTAATAAGTAATGTTCTGGCAAAGGTTTGTTAGCACCTAATTGACGCGCATCATTTGATTCTTTAGATAATGAACTGAAGAAATGAATACCTTTTGAATCACCAACTTTATCGTCAATGTAATCGTATTCCCACTTCCACTGCCAACCTGTTGCTTTGATGGTTATGTCAGAGTTAGTGGTGTCTTCATACTCTAATAATGTTTTTGTTGACGGTACTGCAATCGCAACAAGAATAATTAAAGGGATGGATGTCCAAACCACTTCAACCGTTGTATTTTCATGGAAATGCGCAGGTTTTGCGCCTTTAGATTTACGGTGAAATATGATTGACCATATAATTACACCGAATACGAGAATACCCGCGACCACACAAATCCAAAGAACGAGCATATGAAGGTCATACATATCCTGACCTATCTTAGACACACTCTCTGTCATGTTTAACGTGGAATATTCTGCAAAAGCCATTGCTGGCCCCAAGAGCAACGCAGTTAATAATAAACCGCCTAGCTTTTTGGTTAGCTTGCTTGCCGACATACCTTTACCCCTCAGGTTAGGATACTTATAAAGTGAATATTTAGTTTTATTATATTTACTTAGCTTGCTTTACGTTCTTACCATGCTTTTATAAAACAGGCTTAGAAAATTCTTATTTTTATTAATTCTTTTGCTATGCATTGATATAGATCAACACATAATACTTTAACGCGAACGCATGCTAAATCATCTTGGCTATTGTCCGCAATAAAAAAGATAGAATGGGCTTATAACAAACAGATATAAAAGAATATTAGAATATAATTAATTAATATAACTCTACTATTATAGTGTTAAATGCACCTTCCTCTTTGCGTATAACCATACAAAATTGCGGATAATAGTACAATTACTTTTTAATACTAAGACTATTAATTAGTAACTGCTTATTGAGGTGATGTTGTTGTTTATTATTTTTTAAACTTGTTTGGAAAGGAATAGAACCTAAGAAAGGAAAATCATGAAGCACATGTTTTAATGTAGAAATATTTTTTTCGACATAAGAAAAATCTTTTTTAACATGGTTAGCAATCCAGCCGGCAATAGGTAAACCGGATTGGCGTATTGCTTCTGCAGTTAATAAAGCGTGACTTAAGCAACCTAAACGTAACCCAACTACTAATATGATAGGTTGTGATAATGTTTTTGCTAAATCAGAAACTGTAGTTTCATAACTCAATGGTGCCAACCAACCACCAACGCCTTCTATGACCACAACATCTGATTTATTTTTTAACTGTTCAAAATTATTTTTTATTTGCTCAATTTCAATTTCAACCCCGGCCTTTTCTGCTGCTATATGAGGAGAAACTGCCTCTTCAAAAACATAAGGGTTAATTTCATTATATTTTGTTATGACATTTGACGCTTCCATCAAAGACAGAGCATCTTCATTTTTTAAAACACCATCAACAATTTTTGCACCGCTCGCAATCGGTTTCATACCAACTACTCGCAAATCTTCTTCGGCTAAAACGCGTATTAATAAAGAGCTAACAAACGTTTTACCAATCTCTGTATCGGTACCTGTAACAAAAAAACCTGACATAAAAAACCTAAAATAATGAAATAAAAATTTCTGCTAGAATAACATTAAACCCTGTTAAATAGCGTTAAAATTAACATGACAAACAAAATTTGTGTGATGCTCGGCGATGAATTATCTCACTATCATTTTGGTGAAACACATCCCTTTGGCCCCAAAAGATATTGGGCGTTTAAAGAAGAATTTATACAACGAGGTTTAGATCAAAAAGTCACTCTATCAAAACCACAACAGGTAACTGAAGAACAACTCAAACTCTTCCATACTCAGGACCATATTAACAAAGTTAAAACATTGTCAGCACTTGGAGAAGGTTTTTTAGACTGCGGAGACACTCCCGCTATTAAAGGTATTTTTGAAAGTGCATTGGCCGTTGTTGGTACAACACTCAAAGCTGTCGATCTATTAATGCAAAATAAAGCCATACATGCCTTTACTCCCATAGGCGGTATTCATCATGCAAGACGAGATAGTGCAGCAGGCTTCTGCGTTTTTAATGATTGCGGCATTGCGATCGAATATCTACGAAAAGAATATAATATCCAACGTATCGCCTATATTGATATAGATGCCCACCATGGTGACGGTGTGTTTTATGAATTTGAAGACGATCCCAATCTTTGTTTTGTTGATTTTCATCAAGACGGCACAACACTCTACCCCGGCACCGGTTTTATCAATGAAACCGGCAAAGGCAAAGCCGTTGGAACAAAACTCAATATTCCCCTCCCCCCTAACAGCACCGACAAAACCGCTAAGTCATTATGGAAAAGTGCAGAAAATCTTATTGATAAATTCAAACCTGAATTTATTCTATTGCAATGCGGTGCAGACAGTTTAGCTGGAGATCCAATTACCCAACTCAAGTTAACATCAGAATTTCATGCTTATGTCACTTTGCGTTTAGTTTTACTTGCAAACCAATATAGTCAGGGACGACTGCTTGCTATGGGCGGAGGCGGTTACAACCTTGATAATATTAAGGTAGCGTGGAATGATGCCATATCAACGTTAATCAATACAGAGTCATAATATTCTACTCTTTTGTTATTAGGTAGAACTCTACCTAATAAGGTAAATTATAGAATTCTGTATAACTCACTGTTAGCTTCTCAAGGAAACACATGGATATTCTCCAAACATTAAAAGATTCTCTTTCCTTCGTCTACTATTACAGAAGACTTTTAGGTAAGGTCATATTAATTCCTATTTCACTAATTACTTTATTAAGTTTTATTGAGTTCGAAAACACTTTTTATAATTTTTCACTATCACTTATTACATTTGTAATTTATACCTATGTAGCTATCTCAACGCATAGAATAATCCTTATAGGCCCTTCATCTATTCCTAAATCCGGAATATATATACCATCTAAGCGTGATGTTAAGTTCATCGTATATACACTAGGAATTTGTATTTTAATGATTCCCGCTGTTCTTTTAGCATTTATCCCATATGCCGGAGCAGTAATGGTGTTGATCGCTGTTTTTTATTTGTTAGGGCGCTTATCTCTTGTCTTCCCAGCAATTGCAATAGATCAACACCTTTCATTTTCAGACTCATGGAACAACACAAAAAACTATCAATTTTCAATGATGGTAATAGTTGCCATTTTTCCATTTGTAATTAGTATTCCTGAGAAATTATTAAGCTATTTACCGTACACTCAAATATTAGTTAATATCATATCTCTTATAACAACAGTTTTTGTTGTTGCGGCATTATCCACGGCATATAAAAATATCAATGAACAACACAATAGCTAACAAGGCGTTCAAAACGGATTTTTTAAAAGCGGCGCTCTCGCTTCTCTTTTAAAAACCCCTTTAACCCAAACGTTAAAATTTCTGAAAAGGCACCACAACACCACTCTCATTCTCTTTTGTTTCCGGTATCCACGCATGGCCATAAACAATTTCATGGCTAACGGGTAATAAGCCTTCCTCACGAAATTGCTCATAGGCTTGCATCATATTTTTTAATTTATTTTTCCCTGTCATATTATGCGAGCGCCCTTGCATCACATTGTGCGCGCCGATTTGTTTTAGATCTTTCATCACAGTTTTAACGTCATTATAAGTAACCGTTAACATTTCCATATCCATTACGGGATCGGCAAAACCACTTTGCATTAAGGCATCACCGACATCATGCATATCTGTAAAAGCATTCACATGAGGTAGTTCGTCGACTTCTGCCCAACTTTGGCGCAGCTCTTTTAACGTGTCAGGCCCAAAAGTACTAAATAGAAGCAATCCATTTGGAGAAAGTATACGGCGAAACTCTTTAAACACTTTGGGTAAATCCTGGCACCACTGTATGGTTAAGCCTGAAATCACTAAATCAACACTCGCATCGGCTAGAGGAATATTTTCAACTTCAGCATTGATGTAGTTAAACTGTTTATTCCAACGTTGTTTTAAACTTCGTTTGCTCTTTGCCTGCTTTAGCATATTAAAAGCAAGATCAAGTGCGCTTATTTGAGTTTTAGGATAACGCGTAGCAAGTAGCTGACTAATAAATCCTGTGCCTGTTCCGGCATCTAAAATACGTGCCGGCTTCATCGACATATAATCCATTCGCTCAACAAGACGATTAGCGACTTCTTGTTGTAATACCGCAGCAGCATCATAATTTGTTGCCGCTTTTTCAAAAGCGTGTCGCATGGCTTGCCGATCTATTTCAGCAATATCCAGGGGTTTATTTTCTTCATTATTATTCATTAATAAAATTCTTTATTATTTCAGCACAGTATTCAGGTTGAGAAATAAACGGCGCATGCCCTGTTTTTTCAAGAACGACTACCTCACTATTTGGAAATGTTTTTTCAAATTCATTTTTTACCGACAAAGGTATTAAAGTGTCTTTCTCACCTAACATGATAAGTGCTGCAATATCATTTTTTTCATCACTTCTTAAATCAGTATTACTTAAAATAGTAAGACCACTTTCCAAGGCTTTAACATTCGGTTCGCCGTGTGAGTTTAATTGTTGGTTTAATTCTCGCAATTCTTCTCTTGCTAATTCACTACCGCGTGTTTGCAGAGATAAAAATCGTTTTAAGGTTTTTTTATAGTCTTGTTTTAAGTCATTTGAAAACGCATCAAAAACGGACTGTTCCATCGCATTTTCCCAGTCTTGTTTTTTTGTAAAACTCGGCGTGCTTGCAAGTAAAATTAATTTTTCTAAATTAATTTTTTTCCGTTGCAAAATATTCAAGGCGATCAAACCACCTAATGACCATCCAATGATGCTTACAGGTTTTTTAATACTTTCAATATAACCTTCAACTGCGTCAGTTAACGCCTTTAAGCTAAAATCACTTTCCATCTCTTTGCTAAACCCAAACCCCGGAAGATCTAAGGTATGTGTTTTAACATTTTCCGATAAAAGCGATTTAAATTGTCCCCACAGACCACCGTGCATTCCCCAGCCATGTAACAACACCACATTGTGCCCTGCTCCGTTTATTTCACTGTAAAGTTCGGTCTTCATTTTTAAAACAGCTCACTAAGTGCTTTTAATAGTTTTTCAATATGTTTTTCAGTGTGGGTTGCAGAAAAGGTTACGCGTAAACGTGAAGTGCCTTCCGCTACCGTAGGAGGCCGAATCGCACTGATTAAAATATTTTTTTCTAGTAATTTTTCACTTAAAGAAACTGTTTTTTCACTTGAACCTATAATAATAGGCTGAATGGGTGAAATAGAATCGATTAACGTTAAGCCTAATTCGCTTGCACCTTTTCTAAACTGAGCAATTAAACTTTGTAACTTTTCTCTACGCCAGTTTTCTTTTTTTATAATGTCTAAGCTTTCGCGTGTAGCAGCTGCAACAGCTGCAGGCATTGCGGTGGTAAAAATATAACTGCGTGACTTTTGGATTAAAGTTTCAACCAGCTCTTCACTGCCCGCAACAAAAGCACCCGCTGTTCCAAAAGCTTTACCCAGCGTCCCCATTAAAACAGGCACATGTTTATTTTCGACTCCAAAGTGCTCAATAATGCCTTTACCTTTTTCACCTAAAACACCAATACCGTGTGCATCATCAATCATTAAGGTCGCATTATTTTTTTCAGCCAAAGTGACGAGTTTATTTAGTGGCGCAAGATCGCCATCCATACTAAAGACACCATCACTGGCAATAAATTTATCCTGAGATTCAGAATTAGATAAACGTTCTTCTAAATTTTCTGTATCAAGATGTGGGAAACGAATACGTTTTGATCGAGATAATAAAGCCGCATCAAGCAAAGAAGCGTGATTGAGTTTATCTTCATATATTTCACTATGACGATCGCATAATGCCGAAACCACACCTAAGTTGGCCATGTAACCTGTCGAAAATAATAGTACACGTTCGGTGCCTATAAAATCTGCCAGCTCTTCTTCTAAAGCATGGTGTTCTTTTGTATGACCTGAAACTAAATGTGCAGAGCCACTACCCACACCATATTGATCTGCGGCTTGTTTAAAACGACTTACCACATCAGGGTGATTGGCTAACCCTAGATAATCATTACTGCAAAAAGATAAAACTTTTTTCCCATCAATAATGGGCTCAACAGATTGAGGTGATTCTAAAACTTTTCGTGAACGATAAAGATGCTCTGCTTTACGCTGAGCTAAATCTTCTTTTAAATCATCTAATTTCACGGGATTAAATGGCTTTAATTCCTAAGCGATCAAATAATTGCATGTCATCATTTGTTTCTGGATTTGGTGTCGTTAGTAACTTATCACCATAAAAAATTGAATTAGCACCCGCAAAGAAACACATTGCCTGCATTTCATCACTCATTTTTTCACGGCCAGCCGACAAACGTACATATGACTTTGGCATCATCACGCGAGCAACGGCAACACTACGAATAAACTCTATAGGATCTAATTCATCCCCATTTTCCATTGGGGTACCACTAACACGAACCAACATATTAATAGGCACACTTTCCGGGTGTTGTGGTTGATTGGCAAGCTCCTGAAATAAGCCAACACGATCACGACGACTTTCCCCCATACCCACAATACCGCCACAACAGACATTCATACCGGCATTGCGAACGCGTTCTATCGTATCTAATCTATCTTGATAAGTACGCGTTGTGATTACTTCACCGTAATATTCAGGAGAGGTATCAAGGTTATGATTGTAATAATCTAAACCCGCTTCTTTTAATTCTTCTGTTTGCGAGTCAGTTAGCATACCTAATGTAACGCAACTCTCCATACCCAGAGCTTTTACTTCTTTGATCATTTTAATAACTGGCGTGAGATCTTTATCTTTCGGGCTGCGCCATGCTGCCCCCATACAAAAACGGCTTGAACCATTTTCTTTAGCAATTTTTGCTGCTGCAATAACTTCTTCTAAAGGCATTAACGGTTCAACTTCCAGCTCTGTGTCATAACGGGCACTTTGTGGACAGTAACCACAATCTTCTGAACACTTGCCGGTTTTGATACTAAGTAGTGTGCTGACCTGGACCGCATTGGCATCAAAATTTTTACGATGTGCTGTCTGTGCTTCAAACAATAAATCATTAAAAGGCATTTCAAACAACGCACTAATTTCATCTACCGTCCAGTCATGACGTAATGCTTCTTTACTCTTACCTGTTTCATTCATTACGGCACTCATTTTGTTTCTCCTAATGTAATTTCAACATCTTGCCAGTGTTCTTTTTGTATTTTTATCAGTTCCCATATTGTCCAGGGAACAAGGACAAGACCAACAACGCCTCCCATCATGATCCACAGCTGCCAGTC
>Ga0316207_10000876_pt1 | contig 41968 bp, 42 predicted proteins | sample 6weekpyrite_MG_FD_204943 | JGI IMG/M metagenome (GOLD analysis project Ga0316207, IMG submission 204943) | Microbial mat bacterial communities from mineral coupon in-situ incubated in ocean water Damariscotta River, Maine, United States -... | ecosystem: Environmental > Aquatic > Marine >... | reverse complement strand
TTACAGGAAATGGAAAAACTGCTGTTTGAAATTATCCTGGTCGGCTTTATTTTTCTCAGCATTGCCCTGAGCAGCGGATTTATTTTTCTGCAAAATCTGTTCGAACAACACCTGGTGCATAAAACCATCCTGTCGATTCTGGCCTGGTGCCTGTTTGCAGCATTATTACTTGGCCACTGGTTTATGGGCTGGAGAGGACGGGTTGCAGTGCGCTGGACCATCGGCGGCTTTATCTGCCTGATGCTGGCTTATATTGGCAGCAAATTCGTACTCGAATTTATCCTCGGCTAAATCCTGATTCTATCTTACAGATTGTAAAATGACTGACATTACATCCGGTACCTTACTGGTTATTCTCATCACGCTGATTATTTTATCCGCGCTGTTTTCGAGCTCAGAAACAGGCTTAATGAGCCTGAATCGTTACCGACTAAAACACAAAGCCGATGAAGGCCACCGCGGCGCGCGATTAACGTTAAAACTTTTACGCCGACCCGATCGCTTACTCGGGGTGATATTACTCGGCAATAATTTTGTTAATATCGCCGCCTCAGCCATCGCCACTGTTTTAGCACTGCGCTATTTTGGTGAAGCCGGTTTAGCGATTGCGACCGGTGCACTGACGTTTGTTATTTTAGTCTTCGCTGAAGTCGCACCGAAAACACTGGCCGCCCTCCACCCCGAGCGCATTGCCTACCCGGCCGCTTATGTCTACACCGTATTATTAACGCTGTTTTACCCACTGGTGTGGTTTGTCAATGTGCTTGCCAATAGCATGTTACGAATGATTGGCGTTAACCCCACCGCTGCACGCGACCACAGTTTATCAACCGAAGAATTACGTGCCGCACTGAATGAAAATGACCAGCAGGTACCGCAACGACATCAGGATATGTTGCTGGGTATTTTAAATTTAGAAAACATTACTGTCGAAGACATCATGGTGCCACGAAATGAAATCACCGGCATCAATATCAATGATGATATTAACGACATCAAACAGCAGCTTACACAAAGTCATCGCACCCGCTTACCGGTGTTTGATGAATCAATTGATAACACCATTGGTATTTTGCATTTGCGTCGTGCGATTGCATTAATCGCCAGTGATGAGTTCGACCACCAGACTTTTACCGACCTGATTGCCGAGCCTTATTTTATTCCCGAAAGCACGTCATTGAATGAACAGTTATTAAAATTTCAGGCGGCTCGCAGACGTACCGCGATGGCAGTGGATGAGTACGGCGACATCCAGGGACTGGTCACTCTGGAAGATATTCTTGAGGAAATTGTTGGTGAGTTTACCACCAGCAAAGACACCAATAGTCAGTTTGTACAGAAACAGGACGATGGCAGTTTTCTGCTCGATGCCAGTGTACACATTCGTGAAATTAACCAGGAACTTGACCTTGATCTTCCTGTTGACGGCCCTAAAACATTAAACGGCCTGATCCTCGAGCAACTGGAAATTATTCCTGAACCCGGCACCAGTTTAAAAATTGCTGGCGTGGCGATTGAAATTACCCGCACCAGCAATAATGCCGTTCGTTCTGCACGTATCGTCTTGCCTGAAAAAACTACCGACGAAACCGAATCACCTGAAGAAGATGATTAACACCAATCCCATAGAGACAATCTAAGATGGCGATCAATAATGGCTAAGGTAAAAACACTCTATGTATGCGCCAACTGTGGCTGCTCACATTCGAAATGGGCAGGCCAATGTTCTGACTGCGGTCAGTGGAACACGCTGGAAGAAGGCGTAGCCGCCAGCACACCGAGCACATCTAAAGGCGGTCGCTTTGAAGGCTATGCCGGTCAATCGACAATTAAAAAAATGTCCGAGGTTGATCAAAGTTTTGAGAAACGAACCCAGACTCAGATCGGAGAGCTCGACCGCGTACTCGGTGGTGGTTTAGTCGCCGGTTCTGTGGTACTCATTGGCGGTGCGCCGGGCATTGGTAAGTCCACCATCCTGCTGCAAACAGTGGCTGCATTGAGTGAAAAAATGAACGCACTGTATGTGACCGGCGAAGAATCACTGCAACAGGTCGCGATGCGTGCTCAGCGTTTGAATATTGACGCCGATAATATTCAGTTACTGACAGAAACCTGTGTTGAAAGTATTTTGAGCCATGCACAAAATGCCAAGCCGCAACTGATGGTGATCGATTCGATCCAGACCATCTACACCGATCAACTGCAATCTGCACCCGGCGGTGTTTCACAAATCCGTGAAAGCGCGGCGCAACTAGTACGCTTTGCCAAGCAGACTAATACTGCACTATTTATTGTCGGCCACGTAACCAAAGAAGGAACGCTCGCTGGGCCACGTGTGCTTGAGCATATGGTCGATACTGTTTTGTATTTTGATGGCGAGCAAGGTGAGCGCTACCGGCTGGTTCGTGCGGTAAAAAATCGTTTTGGCGCGGTCAATGAACTCGGCGTATTTGCAATGACCGGCGAAGGTCTGAAACCGGTCAGCAATCCATCAGCGATTTTCCTCTCGCGTCATGAATCACCAGTACCCGGCAGCATTATTATGGTCACTCGTGAAGGCAGCCGACCGCTGTTGGTGGAGGTACAATCACTGGTAGATGAAAGCCACCTGGGTAATCCACGCCGAGTGACCCTGGGACTGGAACAAAACCGCCTGGCGATGTTACTTGCGGTATTGCATCGCCATGCTGGCGTACCGTTACATGATCAGGACGTGTTTGTGAATGTCGTTGGTGGCGTTAAAGTTACCGAAACGGCAGCTGACACAGCATTGATACTGTCCGCACTATCGAGCTTCCGTGACCAGGCGCTGGCAAACGATATCATCACCTTTGGTGAAATCGGCCTGGCCGGTGAAATTAGACCAGTACCAAACGGCCTTGAGCGCCTGCGCGAAGCTGCCAAGCACGGTTTTAAACGGGCAATTATTCCACTGGCTAATAAACCGAAAAAGTCTGAATACACCAAAGATGACCCGGTTGCCAAAATGGATATTATCGGCGTCAGCCGTGTCGACGAGCTTCTGAGTTTTTGCCAGCAGCAATAAACCGCTGCAATGAACACTGGGCCGACTGTCATATCGAATTAAACCCGAGGTTGACCACATTGTCCATTAGCGCTACCGTAGCGCCCTCAAGTGACAATGCTGCGACGAAAAATCAGGTAAAATAGCCTGTAAATCACTAAAATACCGAAAGCCGGAGAAAACATTGGCTCGCAAAGCAACACCAAATTTTGAAGATGCCCTGACCGAGCTAGAACAGCTGGTTGAGACTATGGAAGAAGGCGACCTCAGTCTGGAAGAGTCGCTGAAGCAATTTGAAAAAGGCATCGCCCTGGCCAGCAGTTGCCAGCAATCTCTGCAGAAAGCCGAACAAAAGGTCGAACAGCTGATTGAAAAAAATGGTGAACTCTTCAGCAAAGATTTTGACAGCGAATAAAATGCCAGCCACAGATACTTCTACCGACAACCCGTTTAAACAGGTTGTTGAAAATTATCGCCAACGAGTTGACGCTGCACTCGATCGCTGGCTACCCTCTGCCGACACCACACCTAAACATTTACACGAAGCCATGCGCTATGCCGTTATCGGTGGAGGTGGCAAACGCGTACGCCCGGTTTTAGTTTATGCCGCCGGCGCTACCGCGGGCATCAATCCAGAAAAACTAGATAGCATCGCCGCGGCACTCGAAATCATTCACGCTTACTCGCTGATTCACGATGATTTACCGGCGATGGATGACGATGATTTACGTCGTGGCCGCCCTACCTGCCATAAGGCATTTGATGAAGCCACCGCGATTTTAGCTGGCGATGCACTACAGGCACTGGCGTTTGAAATCATCTGTGAAGATGAAGCCATCGAGGCGAATGCTGAAACACGGCTAAAGCTGATTCAGGCACTGACGATCGCCAGTGGCTCTATTGGTATGGCTGGTGGACAGGCAATTGACCTGCATTCGGTTGGAAAAAAGCTCAACCTGTCACAACTTGAGGCGATGCATAAATTAAAAACTGGCGCTTTAATTCGTGCCAGTGTAATTATGGGTGCAATGAATAGCGCCGAATGCACACCGCAAATGCTTGACCAGCTTGATCAATATTCACAACATGTCGGGCTTGCCTTCCAGGTACAGGACGATATTCTCGATGTCATCAGTGACACCGAAACCCTGGGCAAACCACAAGGGTCGGACATCGAACAAAACAAACCGACGTTCCCAGAACTAATGGGGCTGGAAGCTTCACAAGACTACGCTTTACAACTTCATCACCAGGCACTGGACTGCTTAAAAGATTTCGATGACCGCGCTGACACATTACGGGATTTATCAGCCTATATCGTCGAGCGCAGGAACTAAGCATGCCGGAATCATCGGATAAATACCCGCTGCTAAAATCTGTTAACAGCCCGGCGGAACTCAGACGGTTAGATGAAAAACAATTACCTGAACTAGCAGATCAACTGCGAGATTACCTGCTGCACAGTGTCGCCAGCACGGGCGGTCACTTATCAGCCGGTCTCGGCACTGTCGAACTGACAATTGCACTGCACTATATTTACAACACCCCGGAAGATCGTTTGATCTGGGATGTTGGTCACCAGACCTATCCGCACAAAATGCTCACCGGGCGTCGCGAAGCGATGGCCACGATGCGCCAGTACAAGGGTTTATCCGGCTTTCCTAAGCGCAGTGAAAGTGAATACGATACCTTTGGTGTTGGTCACTCCAGTACCTCGATCAGCGCCGCAGCCGGCATGAGTATTGCCAATGCTTTAAAAGGCGATCCACGTAAAACTGTGGCAGTGATAGGTGATGGTGCGATGACAGCAGGCATGGCGTTTGAAGCCTTGAATCACGCCGGCGATGCCAAAGCCGATATGCTGGTGATATTAAACGACAACGACATGTCGATTTCTCCCAATGTCGGTGCACTATCAAAACACCTGGCCAAATTACTCTCAGGCAGACTTTATTCCAGCGTGCGTGAAAGCAGCAAAAAAGTCATGTCTAACATGCCTTCGGTCTGGGAACTGGCCAAACGAGCGGAAGAACATGTTAAAGGCATGGTGGTGCCCGGTACTTTATTTGAAGAACTCGGTTTTCAGTATTTTGGCCCGGTCGATGGCCACGATATTCCTACCTTGCTGACCATGCTCGGCAACCTGAAAAAAATCGAAGGCCCGAAACTACTGCATGTGGTGACACAAAAAGGCAAAGGTTTTGCACCCGCCGAGGAAGATCCCGGCAAGTTTCATGGCGTAACCGCATTCGATCCAGCCACCGGTTCAAAGCTGAAATCATCATCAACAGCAGCAAAAACCTATACCCAGGTATTTAGCGACTGGCTTTGCGACATGGCCACGGCCGATGGCAAACTGGTCGGCATCACCCCGGCGATGTGCGAAGGCTCTGGTTTAGTCGCATTTTCACAACAGTTTCCCGAACGTTATATCGATGTCGGCATTGCCGAGCAACACGCGGTAACACTGGCAGCGGGACTGGCCTGTGAAGGTACAAAACCCGTCGTCGCAATTTATTCGAGCTTTTTACAACGCGCTTATGACCAGCTAATTCACGATGTCGCGATTCAGAACCTCGATGTGCTATTCGCGATTGATCGTGGTGGACTAGTTGGTGCTGATGGTGCAACTCACGCCGGCAGTTTTGATCTCAGCTTTATGCGCTGCATTCCAAATATGGTGATTATGACACCGAGTGATGAAAACGAGTGCCGGCAAATGCTATATACCGGCTATCAGTATCAAGGCCCCGCCGCGGTGCGCTACCCTCGCGGCGCTGGCCCGGCTGCCGAGATCGATGAAAATATGCAGCAACTGGAAATCGGTAAAGCAATACAGCGCCGTGAAGGCAAAGACATTGCGATACTTGCCTTTGGCAGCATGCTTCAGCCCGCCTTAGCCGTAGCCGATGAACTCGATGCCAGCGTGATTGATATGCGATTTGTTAAACCGCTGGATGAGGAGATGATTCGTGACATGGCAAACGATCACGATCTTCTGGTCACCATCGAAGAAAACGCGACTCAAGGCGGCGCAGGTTCAGCTGTTGATGAATTTATTGCCGAGTCCAATTTATCCGTGTCATTGCTTAATTTAGGTCTACCCGATAAGTTTATCGACCACGGCGATACCAGCCTCCTGCTGGCTGACTGCGGTCTGGACAAAGACGGCATAATTGCGGCTATAAGATCGCACTCCGGCAATCATTAGTGTAAAATCTCCGCCTCATTCTTGAGCTGCGGCCAATATTTCACTTCTGATAAGTGGCATAAACTGCCAATTTCAAGTATTATCCGACTGTTTTACTCAGGTATTAAATCGTCCATGAGCGCGCGTTATACATTAAAAGTTATTACTGAATTCGCATCAGCCCACACACTGCGCGAATATCCAGGCGCCTGCAGCCGTATGCATGGCCATAACTGGAAAGTAGAGCTTGAAGCCGTTGCGACAAAACTCGATGACGTCGGCATGGGTGTCGATTTTAAACAGATGAAAAAGATCGCTCGCGAAGTTGGTGACCGGCTCGATCATCGCTACCTGAATGAACTGGAACCTTTTACTGAAATTAACCCGACGGCTGAGAATATCGCCGCGTATTTATACCGGGAAATTTCCAAACAATTAAACAGTGACACCATCACTGTCAGCGCAGTCACGCTATGGGAAACCGAACGTGCCTGTGTGCGATATAGCGAAGAGTAATCAACATGAGCATTTCTGCAAACGATATCCCTGACGTACAAAATTCGGCTGACAAGCGCCACATTGCGATTAATAAAGTCGGCATTAAAGATATTCGCCACCCTGCTCAGGTTAAAGATCGCTCAGGCCAGATTCAGCACACGGTTGCCAATTTCAATATGACGGTTAACCTGCCCCACAATTTCAAAGGCACACATATGTCGCGCTTTGTCGAGATCTTAAATGGTCACGAACGTGAAATTACCGTGCAGTCTTTTAAAGACATGCTAGCAGAAACTACTGAGCGCCTGGATGCGGAAGAAGCACACATCGAAATGACTTTCCCGTATTTCGTCAATAAAACTGCCCCAGTCTCTGGCGTACAAAGTTTACTGGATTACGAAGTCACTTTTATTGGTGAGCGCAAAAACGGTGAAAACATCATCAATGTAAAAGTTGTGGTACCGGTCACTAGCCTCTGCCCTTGCTCAAAGAAAATTTCTGACTATGGCGCGCATAACCAGCGCTCTCATGTAACAGTCAATGTCCGCACGAATGGTTTTGTCTGGATTGAAGACATTATCGATATGGTTGAGAAACAGGCCTCATGCGAGCTTTACGGGCTGTTAAAACGCCCGGATGAAAAAATGGTTACCGAACGCGCCTACGATAACCCTAAATTTGTCGAAGACATGGTGCGTGACATCGCAGCCTCATTAAATGCTGATGACCGCATACTGGCTTACGTGCTGGAATCAGAAAACTTCGAGTCGATTCATAATCACTCGGCGTATGCCCTGATTGAGCACGATAAAGAAGCCTGATCACACTTCAAAGTAACGATAAGAAAAAGGCGCCTGTGGCGCCTTTTTTATTGGTTCATTTTTTCCTTTATTTTTCATAGACATAAAAAAACCCCACACAAAATTTGCGTGGGGTTCGACATAGCTATGCCTCAAGGGGGACTATTCAAATCCAGAACAGTCCAGTTTATTTGACCATACATCCTGCAGGACGCTTATTGTATATAGACTATTTGGTTAAGCTTTATTAACCGTTAGTCTAAATTGTTTATTTTTTAACCATCCGTGGTCAGAAAGCTTTCCTAATTACTCATTGTTATACTTAGAAAATATGCGTGAACTGAGCCGCTACGCGATCACCGATACCATCCAGATTAGCGTTTGGACCTGCACCTTCGGCAAAGTTAACCGCTGTAACATCACGAGTTGAATAGTTCACTGTGATACGTGACTTCTTGTTTACGTGATAGTTAAAGCCTATTGTCGTTGTTTTCCACTCAGTCTCAAACGTATCGTCAGTTAAACGATTGTAAAAGTCATAACGGAAATCAATCTGCCATTTGCTATTTGGTACATAGAAACCATAGTCCAGATAATAACCTGAGGCTTCGCCTTCTTCACCATTACCCGGAGGTGCAGCTGGGTTCATATCAAAAGTAGGAGCGTGAGGCCCCACAAAGATCATGCCTTCGCCAGAAACATGCTCAAAAGTAACACGATGTGGTTTTTTCAGGTATTTAATACCAACACCCTGACGTTTACGATCATACTCAACCGGGCCAGAACCTGTATCTAATTGACGTTTACCAGACTGATTCCAGGCAAACAGCTTCAGACCTTCTGCACGTGGACCTTTACCGCCATACTGCAGCTCAGATGACCAGTAAAAATAAGTATCTTTATTATCGTCAACATCACCGAAGTTCAGGCCATTACCGTTACCGACCATAACTGCATATGAGTGATCCCACTTACCCACTTTAATGCTATCGAAAAACTGAATACCTGTATCACGGAAAGCCCCTACAGGACGCTCAAAGCCATTGATGCCCGAAGGATTCGGTAAAGTAGCCGGTGGCGTGTTTGAAGCAGCACCACGATTTGGCAGACGCTCTAACATTAACTGGTTACCCACAGTCGTGAAGTTAATGTAATCAAACACGTGAATTGCCTGTAAACCTTCTTCCATACCCGGTGTTTTAAACAGACCCATACGAACACGTGTTGCACTAGTGTTCACTGTGATACTCGCATCAGATACCTGAACATCACCGTCACCACCAGGAGCCGTAATTCCATTGTTGCCGAATTCTGCTAACAGAAAATAGTTAACTGAAGAATCCAGCGGCATACCAATTCCACGCACACCTAAGCGTGCACGGTTTACATTGAACTGCTCTTGAGAAGACAAGTTTGGACCGATCAGTTTTGGTGGGATGTATGCTCCACCCGGGTTCGGATCACTAGAGTCATTCTGATACTGTGCCTGAATAAAACCCCAGACCTTAGCACGACCCGCTGCACCTGGACGTTCTGTACCTTGCAGCATTAACCAGTTGGCAGCTTCAGCTACCTGAATGGCTGACAGACCCGCTACTACCGCAGCCGCTGACAGCGTTTTTTTGAAAATATTTTTATTAATCACGATATTCCCCTAAAAGGTATTTATTTTTTATATTAATTAACTCTAATACAGCAAAATAACTTATGGTTTAATTAATTTGTAACCTTTATTCATCAGGTCAACAATACGTACAACACCAGCGCCAACTTCAGTAGCCGCCGCATTTAACGCAGGTGGATGACCTAATTTTTTGCCCATGTTACGGATAGTGTTTTTACAGGCACTGAACTTAACACCTGAGCTAGTTAATGATTTGATGCGGCCTTTATTTGCATTCTCAGCAAACAGCAGACGTAAACCTGGACCAAATGCAACAATCTCGATATCCACTTTATCCTGGCCATAATGCTTTAGTACATTGCCTGCAACGTTTAATACCAGAGTTTGTTTGAATGGATTTGGATCACTGATTTGCAGCACAATTTTTTCATCTGCAAACTCGCCCGCCTGGGCGTTAGACGCTAACAGCATGCCCAATGCTGCAACGATTCCTAAGATTTTCTTCATTTTTATCTCCAACGAAGTTTAATTTTTGTCATGTAATAATAATTATTATCAGCTAGTAAGATGACATAACTTTTCGATTTATTCCAAAAAGATATGCTTTTTTATAAATTAGCGTTTTCTAATATATTTTTTTAAGTTTTTGTTAATTCGACCATGCTAATATTATTGAGAAAACTGTAAAAAATACGGAATAAATTCGCCTAAACCGGCATCTATTGGATAACAGTAAAATTATGGCCATTGATATCAAAGCATTTTTCAAACACAAACAGCAGCTACAACAAATAGAAGCAATGAGACCTCAATTGTTTCGCGTAGCCGCTGCATGGTGTAATGATGAAATGCTGGCAGATGATGTCGTACAGGATGCGCTAGCAAAAGCGGTACAAAATATCTCGCAACTAAAAGACCCAGAAGCTTTAAAAAGCTGGTTATTCACTATTTTAAATAACCAGTGGCGAGAATACCTGCGTCGTAACCGTCCCTGTCTGGATATCGATGAACTGATTTTTATTGCTGATTCTGACCCGGAAGCCGACCAGCAACGCCAGCAGACTTGTAATCAGGTCCGTTCAGCGATTGCCGAATTGCCTTTAAGTCAGAGACAGACTATAACTCTGGTCGATTTAGAGGATATGTCGTATCAGGAAGTATCACTGGCGTTAAATGTGCCGATAGGAACCGTCATGAGTAGACTTAACAGAGCACGTAAAGCCTTATTACATAAGCTAGAGCATCAGGAAAAAGCAATGTCAATTTCGTATTTAAGGAGAGTGAAATGAAACATGATGTTTCAAATGAACTCCTCGGCGCTTTTGTCGATAAAGAACTCGCCTGTTCTGATAACCGAACGATTGCAGAAGAATTAAAAAATAACCCCGAGCTGGAAGCGCGGGCACAGGCTATGGTTGATTTAAAGGCTTCAATTAAAAATAGCTACCCGGAACCAGCCGATTTAATCAGCAAATTAAACGAACCCACAGCATCTGGTAAATGGCTAAAACAATCTATAGCTGCCAGTGTCATTTTAGGCCTGGGTTTATTCATGGGTTCGGTAATCAACCAACAAACAGCTGAAGATTCACTGTTTGGTATTACCTTGCAACCGTTAGCACAGCACAGTGACAAGGTACTACTACACGTATCTACGTCAGATATAGATAAACTGGATTTTTTATTAAATAAAACTGAACGTATGCTGCGCGATTCACATAATAGTAACCATGACATGAACATTGAAGTCATCGCTAACTCGGATGGTATAAACCTGTTGCGTAAAGCCACTACTCCTTATGGGGAGCGCATTCAACAGTTACAGCAGCGCTTTGCCAACCTGCAGTTTATAGCCTGTGCCAATACTATTTCGCGTTTGAAAAAATCGGGCAAGAATGTACAGATGCTAGATGGTGTAAAAGCCGATGTGCCGGCATTAGATACCATTGTGAACCGTATGGATAAAGGCTGGACCTACGTTAAGATATAATATTTAATTTGTCTTTAACCAATAAAAAAGCGGGGAAATCCCCGCTTTTTTATTTCTCATCTTTTCTCAAGCTAACAGCTAACTTATTCTGCTGCCTCTTTTTTCTGCTTTTCTTTCTCAGCTTTCGCTTTAGCCTCGGCATCTTTCCTGGCTTTTTCTATCTTAAATTTTTTGTCGGCTTCCATTAACATTTCACAGGCTTTTAACGAAGGCATGGGAATTTCCATCACCAGGTTCTTATCCGGGTTAGTCAAATTAGGTGGAACATCGAGCAGCTGTAAACCATCAGCAAACTGGTACTCTTCATCTTTAACTTTTTCTGATGAACCACAGGCACTCAGAAAGAATAAAGAAAAAGTTATTAATACAATTATTTTTTTCATACAGGTTATTTCCAGTTTACAGATAACTTAAAGCACACCAGCTTGCTGAAGTGCTTCACGCACTGGCTGCTGGTATTGTTCAGATAACACGGTTAATGGCAATCGAATGCCCTGTTCAATCATACCCATTTCAGCCAGTGCCCATTTTACCGGGATAGGATTTGCTTCTAAGAACAGTCGATCATGCAAAAGTTCAAGCGGACGATTAATTTCATGGGCTTTTTCTGCATCACCAGTCAGTGCAGCTGCGCACATATCCGCCATCGCTCGCGGCGCCACATTGGTGGTAACCGAGATAACACCTTTGCCACCTTGCAGCATAAAGTCGGTGCCGGTGGCATCATCACCAGAATAAACATCCATCTTCTCACCACAAAGCTCAAGAATACGAGACAATCGAGTCAGGTCGCCAGTGGCCTCTTTCACACCAATAATATTTGAAACATTGGCCAGCTCAGCGATGGTCTCAGGCATCATATCGCAGGCAGTACGGCCGGGGACATTATATAAAATCTGCGGGATAGCCACGCTATCAGCAATCACCTGGTGATGCTTTATCAAGCCATGCTGAGTGGGTTTATTGTAGTATGGCGTGACCAGCAGGCAGGCATCGGCACCGGATTCCATCGCGCATTGAGTTAATTCGATGGCTTCAGTGGTCGAATTTGCACCCGTACCGGCAATAACAGGAATACGCTTATCAACGAGCTCGACGGTCTGACGAATAACTGCACAGTGTTCTTTGGTATTGAGTGTAGCCGACTCGCCGGTCGTGCCCATAGAAACGATAGCGCTGGTGCCATTTTCAACATGAAAATCGACCAGTTTTTTCAGCGATGCACCATCGACCTCACCATTCTCATGCATCGGGGTGACTAACGCCACCATACTGCCCTGAAACATAAAACCCCCTCAAAATAAGACCGATCATTCTACTAACAGGCCGCCCCGGTAGCAAGTAAACACTTGCTACAGATTAACGGATAAATAACGCTAAATCGGCATTTGCATGTTAAAATCAACAGCTCGTTCAATGGCCTGTTTAGGGCCTTCTTTTAGGAGACAGCATGTACAGTTTCGGCACAACCATCAAAGCGACTGAAGAAGAAGCAGTCGAAAAAGTTACCAACGCATTAAAGGATGAAGGCTTCGGTGTCCTGACTGAAATCAACGTAAAATCTGTGATGAAGGCAAAAATTGACGTTGATATGAATCCTTACCGTATTCTGGGTGCCTGCAATCCTCACCTGGCTCGCCAGGCAATTGAAGCAGAACCTGACATTGGCCTGCTATTACCCTGCAACGTCCTGGTCCGCGATGAAGGCGATGGTGAAATGTTTATCGGCTTTATGGACCCTGCGTCTGTATTAACCCTGGTTGATCGTCCAGAGGTAGGCGAGCTAGCTAAACAGGTTCGTGAAAAACTCGAGCGCGTTTGCGAAGCGGTTCAAGCTTAAATGTCTCCCGGGCAATATTTATTGCCCGGGGTTTATGTCATGGTTTCACCTTCACTTCAACTCGACAATAAATACAGTATTGATATCTGGTTGGTTGAGCTGAAAAAAATGGACAAAGACACCTCCAGCTTGCTAAACATACTGGATGATACAGAACAACAGCGTTATCACCGCCTTCATAGAAACCACCGTCACCGCTACCTACTGTCACATGCCGCCTGCCGGAATATTCTTTCTCGCTACACCGGTTACACTGCCAGTGAAATTCAATACACGCTTAACACACATGGCAAACCTGGCCTGATCAACAGCCCATTTACTTTTAATCTAAGTCACAGCCATGATCTGGCCATTATCGTTATCGGTGCAGGCACTGAAATTGGCGTTGATGTCGAATATATAAAACCAAAACCCAACTGGAAGAAACTCGCAAAACGTTTTTTTAATACAGACGAATACTCCTATCTACTCCAGCAAGCAGAAAACCACCAACTAGAGAGTTTTTTTCAGTTATGGACACGCAAAGAAGCATTTATAAAAGCACTGGGTACCGGCCTTTCAACACCACTGAAAAGTTTTGATAGCAGCCATGCTGAACAGATTAAAATCGATGATGCTGACAACTGCTGGTACCAGAAAGACTTAACATTAGATTCAGCTTATAAAGGCTGTGTTGTTCAGAATACAAAGATTAAAAAAATACGGTATTATGTTTATGCATAAAAATAAATAAAATAACTTATGTACAGACACCTGCTTTTTACCCTGTTGATTTTCATTTTGTTACCGGTATCTGCCGAAGAGTTTGTTGACGACAATAAACTGGTTAAAATTGGTGTACTCGCCCATCGTGGTAACGATGAAGCCCTGAAACAATGGACGTTAACCGCCAATTACCTTTCAGATGTTATTGATGGTTACCAGTTTATTATCAAACCCAAATCTCTGCCCAGCATGAAAGATGCTGTTGAAAACAACCTGATTGAGTTTATTCTCACTAATCCAGGTAACTATGTCGATATTGAAGCTAATTTTGGCGCTACCCGAATAGCAACACTAAAGGTCAAGCAACGTAACCACGCTTATACCTCGTTTAGTGCCGTTATTTTTACCCGCTATGACCGCCATGACATCAACAAGCTTGAAGATTTACGCGGTCGCTCTTTTATGGCTGTAAATAAAAAAGCCTTTGGTGGTTTTCAAATGGCCTGGCTGGAAATGAAGAAAGCCAGTATCGATCCTTTTGAAGACCTTTCAGATTTACAGTTTTCTGGTTTCCCACAGGATAATATTGTTTACGCCGTTGAAAGTGGAAGAATCGATGCTGGTACAGTTCGTAGTGACACACTTGAGCGCATGGCCAGTGAAGGCGCGATTTCGATACGTGATTTTAAAATTCTCAATCAACAACATAACGACGCCTTCCCTTTATTGCATAGCACACGACTTTACCCGGAGTGGCCGTTTGCAAAATTAAAGAAAACCAATGACCAGCTGGCCCAAAAAGTCGCAATTGCTTTGTTGACGATGGACCCTCGCAGTGAAGCGGCGGTAGTATCTCGCTCAGAAGGCTGGACTATTCCGCTTGACTACACGCCAGTTCATGATGTTTTCAAAAGCCTGAAAATAGGCCCGTATGAACAAATTGATACAGTCACTTTTGAGAGAGTGATCGAACAATACAGTCATTATATTTTACTAGTCATCATCACGCTGTTTGCACTTGGCGGCATTATTATTTACATCAGTCGCACTAATCATAATCTCAATGTTACCCAGGACAGTCTGCGTAATGAGATCGAAACTCGACGGCAAGCGCAGTCCGAACTCGCGCAACACCGAGACACACTCGAACAAAATGTTATTAAACGCACGCAGGAACTGGCTGACCTGAACAAAGAGCTGCAGGAAGATATTATTGCCCGAAAAGCTGCCGAAGCTTCTTTGAAAAAAAGTAGTCACACATTACAAACCTTGCATGAAATCACGTCATCGCGCCACATGAGTTTTGAAGGCAAAATCGATGCGTTGCTGCGCACCGGCTGTAATTGCTTTAATATGGACTACGGAGCATTTTTACAAATAAAAGATGAAAAGCTGCAGGTAATTCGCTTTGTCGGCAACAAACCTTTCTTCAAACGCAAAACCTGGTTAAGTGCAGACAGTTTATTTGCATCACGAATGCAGCTCGATTCCGACCCATTAGCAATAAATGACACCAGTCAGGATTCGGAACTTAAACAGTGCCAGCAATTCACTAAACTAGGCATACATTCGTATATGGGTATTCCGGTCGTCGTCACTGGTACTCTATATGGTTATCTTGAATACGGTGCCGTTTCAACCTCGAGTACCGCTCGTTCGTTAATAGATATTGATATGCTACAACTGATTTCTCAATGGATTGGGGGTGAACTACAACGCCAGCAATCTCAGGAGAGCGCACAAAAACACCAGGCCGATCTCGCCCATGTTGCCAGGCTAGGCACAATGGGCGAAATGGCATCCGGTCTTGCACACGAACTTAATCAACCGTTAACAGCGATCGTTAACTATACAAGAGGCTGTGTTCGCCGTTTATCAATGAAAGATGCTGACATGCCAGCCATTGTTGGCGCAATGGAACATTCCTGCTCAGAAGCGGAACGGGCAGCGGAAATCATTCGCCGGATGCGAGAATTAGTCAATAAAGAGGTTCCCCGAAGAGAATTTAATGATATAAATAATATTATTGAGGTAGTGATCCGCCTGGTACAGCCAAAAATAAAAAGTAATCACGTTAATATAAAACGTGAACTGAGCCAAGATATCCCGGCTATTAATGTTGATCGCATTCAAATTGAACAGGTACTGATTAACCTGCTAAACAATGCGATAGACGCGATGAAAAACACCCCCGTACTGGAACGCGAAGTCATTATCCAAAGCCGGGTTAAAGACCATAGCGTGCAGATCAAGGTTTTTGACCGCGGCAGCGGACTACCAAAGAATATGAACAGTGATGTATTTGAACCGTTTTTCAGTACTAAAAATGAAGGCATGGGAATGGGACTCTCCATTAGCCGATCAATTATAGAAGCGCATGAAGGCAGTTTGAATGCAGAACAACGTGAACTGGGAGGCAGTATTTTCAGTTTCACTCTACCACTTGGCAGTGAGGGAAATGATGACAGACCATAATGTATATGTTGTAGATGACGATCAGGCAGTACGTGATTCATTGCGCTGGTTGATTGAATCCGTTGGCCTTAAAGTAAAAACATTTTCAAATGGCCAGGAGCTGCTTGAAAACTTTAACGAGGCAGAAATTTCCTGCCTGGTACTGGATGTACGCATGCCCGGAATCAGTGGACTGGATCTGCAACAACGTTTAAAAAATATGAACGCAAAAATCCCTGTCATCATTGTTACTGGTCATGCTGATGTACCGATGGCTATCCAGGCAATGAAAGCCGGCGCATTTGATTTTATTGAAAAACCCTATAGCGACCAGTTATTACTGGAAAGAATACAGTGCGCTATTGAACAGGATGACTGTTTTAAGAAACAACAGGCTGTTAATAATGAAATTAACGAACGTATTGACTCACTCACACCACGTGAGAAAGAAGTCATGGGTCTGGTCGTCGGTGGCCATTCAAATAAAAGCATTGCCAAAGAACTTGGCGTCAGCATTAAAACCGTAGAAGTTCACCGTGGCAACCTGATGTCAAAAATGAAGGCGCAATCACTTTCAGAACTGGTACGCCTGGTTATGTCCAGTACTCATACCACCAACAAAGAATAATCCGAGATTTATACTATGCAAAAGCAACTCGTTATCTCTGCGTTGGGTACCGATCAACCTGGTCTGGTGGATAAGCTCAGCCGGCACATCCTCGACCTTAAGCTCAACATTGAAGACAGCCGAATGAGTGTACTTGGTGGTGAATTTGCCATCATGCTGCTGGTAACTGGTGATAAAAGCATGCTTGAACAACTTGCCAGCTCCAGTAACGATCTAGAGAAAAAGTTTGCCGACTTAGTCATTACTTGCAAATACACACAGGCAAAAGAAAAATCTGCCGGCCTGAGCTACAAAGCCAATGTGGTTGCTCTAGACCATCAGGGTATAGTGCACAAACTGGCACATTTTTTCTCAGAAAAAAATATTAATATAGAAAACCTGAGCACTCACAGTTATGCAGCACCACATACTGGCTCTAAAATGTTTTCCGTTGATATGACATTAACTATCCCTGAAAGCACCTCAATCATTCAGTTGCGTGACAATTTTATTCAGCACTGCGACGACATGAACCTTGATGCCAGCTTTGAACCCAACAGAAGTTAAACAATAGAAATTAGATATGAGTGAAAAAACTGTAGAATTAAACAAGAAAGTACCTGCTTTTAACCTGCCAGCAACTGGTGACAAAAAAATCAGGCTAAGTGAATTTAAAGGCAAGAATCTAGTTATTTATTTTTATCCGAAAGACAATACACCCGGCTGCACCACCGAGGGCCAGGATTTTCGTGATTTTTATAAAAAATTTAAAAAGAAAAACACTGAGATCCTTGGTGTCTCACGTGACAGCATTAAAAAACATGAAAACTTTAAAGCCAAGTATGAGTTTCCCTTTGACCTGATCGCCGATGAAGATGAAATATTGTGCAAGCTGTTTGATGTGATTAAATTAAAAAAGCTTTACGGCAAAGAACACCTGGGTATTGAACGCAGTACCTTTTTAATTGATGAAAAAGGTGTGCTGCGCCAGGAATGGCGTAAGGTAAAAGTAAAAGATCATGTTGAAGAAGTATTTAATGCGATTGAGTAAAATTCGTTCTCACTGAATAGTTTTTTTTTGGAATAATTTTCTAGCTTACTTTTTTTTGCTCGCTGTCTTTCGAGTTTTCTTCACTGGTACATCTTCCATTGTCGATAATACCTTAATGATAGCGGCCGCGACTTCTTTACCCGAAGCAAAACGTTTATCCGGATCTTTCTGCAACAGTTTGTTAATCAAACGGGTGGTTAGTGTGGGTAATTCCGAACGGTGCTCACGAATCGGCTGGTGCTTAACATTAGTGACCTGGTAAGCCAGGCTTGCCAATGTATCGCCCTGGAATGGTAATTCACCGGTCAGTAACTGGTACATACTAACACCAAGACTAAACAGGTCTGCACGGCCATCCACCTTGATTCCAGACAATTGTTCCGGCGCCATATATAAAGGACTACCTAAAATTGATCCAGTATTGGTACCGGTGGCTCCAGCCGCACGAGCTATACCAAAGTCAGTGACCTTGATAACCTGCTCATCTGTGTTGTACATGATATTACTGGGTTTGATATCTCGATGTACCACACCTTGCTTGTGTGCATAATCTAGTGCGATGGCTACCTGACGCATTAATTTAAACACCATATCAACTGGCAGCAATCGACCTTTACGAATAAAGTCACTCATTACCTGGCCGACGACATAGTCCATGGCAATAAAGGCCAGATCCTGCTCTTCACCTACATCATATATTGTTACAATATTTGGGTGACTTAAGCGCCCTGCCGTTTCTGCTTCTTTAAAGAAACGCTCTCGTACTAGTGACAATTCGTTGTCATCGTATTGCGTCAGGTCCATGGTTTTAATTGCCACTTGACGATTAATTTTTGGGTCCTGCCCGAGATAAACTACACCCATCGCACCTCGACCCAGTTCACGCGATAACTCATAACGACCCAGCACTGGTTTTTGTAAACCATGATTCGTCACGATTAACGTACGTGCTGCACTAAAACTTGAAACCGATTTACCCTGATCTTCTTCCAGTTGCGTTAAGCTTTTAATACGTTTATCCGCAGCTTTATATCCAGGCCGACGACTATTCAATTCACGATACAATTCCAGTGCCTTGGTATATTGCCGGCGCTTCTCGTAAGCCTGCCCAATTCTATACATTTGCTCGAGCATAGGATCTGTAGTTGGGCATTTTTGCAAAGAAGCAAAACTTTGGTCATACTCTCCCTGTTCGTACTGATAAACACCGAGCATCCAGAAAGCTTCGAAGACCTGTTTTTCCAGGATTTCAATGCGTTGAGCCAGACGCCGCCTGATTAAACTTAATATGTGGGTAATAATTAAAAACAGAACAACCATCGTCATCGGCGCCCATACCAGTTTCACCAGCAGCAGTCCCATTTGCCCAACCAGTAAACCAAACAAAATAAATAGACTAAGTAACACACCAACCCCGGCCTGAATCCTCGGGAGAATAAACAGACTGTAGATCAGGATTGCACAGAGCAAGCCCAGCACCAGAATATCGGTCCAGAAAGGTGAAACATAAACACTGCCTGTATACAGGCTGGTCAGACTTAATGCCAGGTCCTCAACGACCAGGTCTTTATCATAACCAATGATGACGATTTTATTTTTTAGTCGATTGCCAAGGTTTTTATTTAAAACATCAAAATAAGATATCTTTTGATACTCAGCCTCAATGCCAGTGAAGGATGATGCTCGCGGTAAAACTCGCCCTACCCAGTCAGTTATACGAAGCTCAGTATCAAGTTTCAGACCAACACCATTTTTCCACAGCGGTAATTTGCTACCTGTTGAACTCGAATATAACTGGGTCAGCATATCTGGCATTATTTTATCTGCAGCCGACCAGACCAGTGAGCGGTAAGCCGTCTCGGTGACATTTTTTTCTACCGGTAGATTATTATAAGACAGTCCAACAACACTGGTGTCTTCGAAGCGGGGCAAAGAAGGCAATGCAGTCCGTTTAAACCAGTTTAATACCCGCGCGCCATCATACTTATAATTTTCTGTTTTCAATGCCAGACCAGCATTTAGCTGTAATTTTTCTTTATCCGATTTTTTCTGCGCAATAAACAGTTTTTTATTCTTCAGCGCTTTAACCAGAACACTATCAGCAAATAATTCCTGTTCTGAAAAATTATTTAAGCGAATAAATTCCCTCCGCTTTGATTTAGGTAGAGACTTTATAACCTCATCCAGCCTGTCAAAATAGCTCAGGGTATTCTTGCTCGATAAATTAACTTTCTCAGGTACATTCAGCACCAGGGCAGTCGCTAATGGTTTTTTTCTAATTACTTCATTTAAGACTTCAATAACAGGACGGTAGTTTTCCTTCCCAGTATGCTCTGATCGAGTCTTAGGCACATGAATGACAACAATGTCGTCAACTTTATCTGGTTTGGCGACAAACTGGGCATCTATCGCGAACATAATACCATCGAGTTTTTCAATCAATGGGTGATGAAGAAACACAATTGCACAGGCAAACAATGACGCCGTCAAGACTCCCCAGACGCCACCAATCGCATTCCAGATTTTATGGTGTAATTTTAACAAAATGTATTCAATGGATAACTGACCAGTCAATAAAATAATTGTTATGCATTATTATTCTAGTAAGACCTGCCCCGTTAATGTCCCCAGTAATTTTAAAAACTCAACCACTTTAAGTGGCTTGGTGAGATAACGCTCAAAACCTGAATCCATCCCTTCTTTAACTGATTTCTTCATCGCATTGGCGCTTAATGCAATCACCGGGATAGAAGCGGTAGCCGGGTCAGATTTTAAAATACGTACGGCTTCATAGCCATCCATATTCGGTAAATTTATATCCATAAGAACGATATCAGGTTTCAACTTTGTTGCCAGCGCTATACCCTCTTCAGCAGATAATGCGGACTGCAGCTCTATCTCTGGCCATTTCGAAAGTATTGACTCAACCAGCCTGATGTTGGGTGCACTATCTTCAATATATAATACAGTAAAACCGTTTATTGAACTCACAATTCCATGTGACTGTTCGGTTTTATTCGGTGCCGTTTCAAACGAAGCAAAACCAAGATTAAACTTGAGAATAAATTCAGTACCCTGACCAAACTCACTCTCAAATTCAATTTCGCCATCCATCAACTCAACCAGATGCCGGGTAATCACCAGCCCCATACCGGTGCCTTCTATATTACTTGCTTCAACACCTAAACGGTTAAATGGCTGAAACATGAACTGTTTTTTATCATCCCGAATACCCACACCATTATCGATAACTGATATTTGCAGCCGATTGGAATCATGCTCAAGTTTTACCTCAACCGTACCATCATCCTGGTTGTATTTAACTGCATTTGAAAGCAGGTTAATCAAAACCTGTTTAATTAACGTACGATCGGCATATATATATATTTTTTCTGCATTATCTGCCAGAGGTATCAGCTTGATATTTTTTTCTTTTGCCATTGGATTTATTAATGCATAACATTCACGCATTACTTCACCAAAGTTAATATTCTCCATTTGCACATCAATCTTACCGGCTTCGATCTTCGAAAGATCCAGCACCTCATTAATCAGATTAAGCAAATGCTCCCCGGCGGTACGAATTTCATCAATAAAAGGCGCATTAGACGATTGTAAGAACTCTTCATCCAGTTCTAGCACCTGTGAAAAACCCAGAATAGCATTCAGCGGTGTGCGTAACTCGTGACTCATTTTTGACAGAAAATCAGACTTAGCATGATTTGCACTTTCTGCCAGTTGCCTGGCAACAATTAGCTGCTCTTCACTTTGCCTCAGACTGGCTTCAATTTTTTTACGCCGGTCGACTTCGGCAATCAGTTTTTTATTGGACGAAGAAAGCTCAGCTGTTCGTAATTTAACTCTCTCCTCCAGTTCTTCGTTAGATTTTTTTAAGGCTTCTTGCGCCAGATTAAGCTCCTGCGTCCGCTCAACCACTTTTGATTCAAGTTTCTCATTTTGCTCAAGCACCATTTTATACAGCATCGCACTTTCTAGTGCATAGGCACTGTTGTACAAAATGGCCGAAATTAAACCCAGCGTCATCACCGATGGTACCGACTCTGTTTCGTTCAAGACGCCAACAAACATTCCGCGTATACGTGTTCTTGATGCCAGTACATGCAGTAAAATTCGTCGCCCATCCATACGAAGCTGAGGCTCACAAATTCGGTTCTGATTTAATGCCCAGCCAAACTCACCGCGGTCAATCAGTTGATCAATAGTTTTTTGTAAGCCGTCACACGCACTCAACGGTACGCAGTCATCAATTTCGAATGAGTTATTATCTTCATTGACCATTAGAAAAGCGGTGAGGTCAAAATGCGCCAGACGACAAATATACTGCCGTGTAGATGAAAAAATATGCTGCGGACTGCGCTTCTGTTTGACGTTGCCGTGAATATCGCCAAGGGAATTCAGAGTATCCAGCGTTGAAATATATTGCTGGTTGATACGTTCGAGATAGTCGACGCGCTTTCTGAGCTGCAATAGCTCCTGTTTATCATCGCGGCCTGACATTAGGCATCTTCTAAAAATATGTCGACGGCTTCCTGATACTGATTTTCCAGCTGCTCGACAGCATCAGGTAAGACAAATTGAGAAAGATCCAGGCTTTCCCATGCCTGCTCATCTAGCGGTGGTATGTCTGATTCACCACTACTGCCTAACTCAAGCGCATTAACAACGAGATCAGACACATGAATGATGCCGGCATCATCAGCATAATTTAACGACAGTGATGGTCGATGATGATAACAAATGGCATCACGCATTGATTCTGGCAAATTCCAGGCAGCCATCAGCTCAGCACCCACCATTGAATGATCAAATCCTATTACCGATAGCTCTGACTGATGTAATGCAACGTTATTCTCAATACTATTGGTGACAGCTCTCGACATTAAGTCTGGAATTTCCATGTACATCACCAGCCGCCCCACTTCATGCAACAAGCCAAGCAGGTAATAATATTCAGTATTCGGTTCGCGCCGTAATGAAGCCAGGATTCTAGCCATAATGCCTGTAGCAATACTGTGCTTCCAGAACTCCTCCATATTGATAATGTCGCTATCAATGTCCTTGAATACGCTAATTACTTTGGTTGCCAGTACCAGGTCGCGAAGCTGTCTTGTACCGATCACGGTAATCGCACGAGTGATGGTGTTTATTTCTGCCGGAAAATTAAACATCGCACTGTTAGCCACTTTTAATAACCTGACCGACAAACCAGGATCATCTGAAATTACATCAGCAATATCAGTAAGATTACTATCCGGGCTGTTAATCAATTCATCTATACGGGAAAAAATAGTCGGCAGACTAACCACTGATTCGACATTGTTTACCAGCTGAATAGCATTACTGACCATCGATAATGTCCTGGCTTAAACCCTGGGCAGATAATTGGCGACGTAAACAAATCTCAAACAGCTCATGAATGAACGGATGACTTTTATTTAAAAATCGAAATCGTTTAGACAATTCCAGATCAATGTCCTGTAACTGCTCCGGATTGACTTTGGTCAGGCTGGGATCAGCAACAGCATCATTGATCTCACCATTCACCTCAATTTCAACCACACCCCAGGACTTAATTATTTTAATGTTATCCTCGGTCAACTCAGCATTGGCCGCTAACAATATCCGCCCACTACGATCTTTGACATCGGCTGATACTATCTGCCCGGGTTTAATATTTGATATCCGTATCAATGCCATTGAGCACCCTCTTGATCTCAGATTTATTATTATTTTTCAATTTGTTACCGAAAATACTTAAATCAGTAAGTATCATTAATAATAGAACAGAACAGGAAGTTCTCAAGTGAGAAAAGCTACAGATCGAAGAATTACTAAAATGACTAAGCCTGAGCGTTTTCTATATGCTGCTCAGACTCATCAATAACTGGCCAGGCATTGATCACTGCTTGCACCAGGGTTGCCAGCGGGATTGCAAAGAATACACCCCAGACACCCCATAAACCACCAAACACCAGCACTGCGATAATAATGGCTGCAGGATGAATATTAACCACTTCAGAAAACAGCAACGGTACCAGCAGGTTGCCATCAAGAAACTGTACCACGCTGTAAGCAATGATCAGGGTCATAAAGTCGGCGCTAAAACCCCACTGAAAAAATGCAATCAATACCACCGGAATACTCACCGCAACCGCACCAACAAATGGAATAATGACTGACAAGCCAACCAGCACGCTCAACAAGGCGGCATAATCCATACCCATTAATGCCAGTGGCAGGTAGGTGGCAAAACCAACAATTAAAATTTCAAGAATCTTGCCGCGAACATAGTTACCAATTTTGATATCAACATCGTGCCAGACTTTTGAGGCCAGCCCCATATCATTGGGTAAAAAACGTTTTAGCCAGGTAACAATATTGTCCTTATCCTGCAAAAAGAAAAACACCAGCAACGGCACAACTACCATATATACCAGCAAGGTAAAGACATCCACGACCGATGATAAAGACAGCGAGAGAATATGCTGCCCTAATGAAGCAATTTCAGTATTGATCAGGCTCATCAGATCATTGATTTGCTGCTCTGAAATAATCGGGTATTTCTGTGGTAATTCCATTAATAATTGCTGGCCAGCACCAATCATATTCGGCAGTTCTTTGAACAACTGAACAAGCTGGTTAACAATCAGTGGCATCATGCCCAAAGTTAATAGCAGGATGGAAAACAGGAACAAGACAAAAACAGTGACTACCGCTAGCATCCGAGGCAAACCCAGTCGCTGGATTTTTCCTACTGCACCTTCAAGCACATAGGAAATAACGATGGCAGCAATTATCGGCGCAAGCACACCGCCCATGAAGATGAACACCAGCGCAAACAGTAGCAGCAACAGTGCAAGAATGATTACCTGGGGGTCGGAGAAGTGCCGCTGATACCAGACCTTGATAATGTTAATCATGAAAAAGTATCAATCCTGTTCGAAGGCCTGCAGATATTGCTGGTAGTGTTGATCAAATAATCCTTCTAAATCATCGATAACGGCAACAGCTTCCCGGCCCTGCATGATGTGTTCGGTCATTAACGAGGAGGCTTCATGAAATATCAGCTTTCTTTCAATCATTGGGTAGGTCTGGTTCAGTCGTTTTAATGCCGCCACCACCGATTCATCCTGCGGCCGCGGCATTTCCTGTTTAAGCTGTTTCTCGACAACACCCGGGCCATCGCGCTGACTTAAAAATTCAGCGTAATCCAGCAGGCTCTGCTTAGACTCGGGCGATAATGACTGATAAATATCATTGATATCTATCTTTTTGTTATTTTCAATGACTTTCATCGACAGGTTAGCTACAGACGAAAACACTTATTCCGGGTTCTGGTGAGTACGGCAGTAGTTTTGTGCAAACTCCAGCATATCTTCCATCACGTGAGCACGGAATTTGTTACGTTGACGAACGAATGAGAACGGTCTTTCCAGTGGTGGATCCAGCGGAATGGCAACCAGCGTACCCAGTTTTAATTCCTTGCTGATCGTCACCAGTGACTGCACTGACAAGCCCATGCCGGCTTCGACTGCACCCTTGATCGCTTCTGGACTACCCAGCTCCATACACAGATCAATCTCATGACTGTTATGGTTATCCTGCATGTATTGTTCGATAACTTCGCGGGTACCCGAACCTTTTTCGCGACAAATGAATGGATGCTTCAACAGCTCTTCAGCTGTCAGCGCCTGCTTCGATGCTAACTCATGACTTGGTGGGACTATCGCCACCAGCTCATCCTGCCGGCAAATTTCCACGTCCAGATTTTTATTGCTGACCGATGCTTCAACAATACCAAGATCGATTTCGTTATTTTCGATCATCGAGACAATACCTTCGGTGTTGGACACCTTAAGTCGAATATTCACTTCTGGAAAGTTAGTTTTAAAGTCACCCAGCAAAGCTGGCAACATATACTCCGCGATCGTGGTGCTTGCCCCTAAGTTAACCACACCACTGACGTCGCCCGTCATCTCTCGGACAGCATCTTCCATCTTGTCATACAACTCAAAGATTTTGCCAGTATATGAATAAACTTTTACACCTGCTTCCGTCAAACTTACCCGGTTATGGGTACGATCGAACAGACGGGTATTGAATTGTTCTTCCAACTGCCGAATCTGAAACGTGACCGCTGGCTGGGTCATGTGTAGTGTTTCTGCGGCCTTGGTGAAATTCAACAGGCGCGCTACGGTATAAAATACCTTCAATCGTCTATCAGACATACGTCCTGCTCTCTATTATTATTAGTTCCTAAGATTTTCATAGGTCATGAATATCAGCAAAATAAGCTATAAACATAACTTATCCAACTATACCTCATGGTGATATGGAATAAAACTAACGAATTCGAAAAGAGCCTCGATTGAGGCTCTTTTATGAGGTTTGGTAGGATATTACATCGATCTAGATTCGATTGCGCATCAAGCTGTAATACATCACCGGGATGACGATCAATGTCAGCATGGTCGAAATCAGGATACCAAAAATTAACGATACCGCGAGACCACTAAAGATTGGATCATCGAGGATAAACACCGCACCCATCATTGCGGCGACACCGGTTAAAATAATCGGCTTGGCACGAACCGTTGACGCCATAATCACCGCTTTTTCAAACACCATGCCCTGTTTCAGCTGCTCATTAATAAAATCAACCAGCAAGATTGAATTACGCACAATTATACCGGCAAGTGCAATCATGCCGATCATTGATGTCGCAGTGTATTTTGCACCCAGTAACGCATGGCCTGGCATCACACCTATAATCGTTAATGGAATCGGCGCCATAATAATCAATGGCACTAGGTATGACCTAAACTGCGCAACGACCAGTAGGTAGATCATTAATAAACCCACCGAATAAGCAATGCCCATGTCACGGAAGGTTTCATAAGTCACCGTCCATTCACCATCCCACTTCAGACTAAAAACATAGGGGTTTTCTGGCTGGTTTATAAAATAATTTTGCAAGCTATCTGGCAGCCCAGTAATGATATCGAACATGCCATAGAGTGGGCTATCGAGCTCACCTGCCATATCACCGGTGACATACACGACCGGCAACAGATCTTTGTGGTAAATACTGTACTCACGCGTGGTTTCGATAATCGTCACCATGTCCATTAGCGATACCAGTTTGCCATTAATACTACGTACTTTCACGCTTAGCAGCGATTCGATATCTGACTTGTTGGCCACCGGCAATTCAACCCGTACCGGTACCGCGTACTTGGCATTTTTAGCATGCAAAAAGCCCATATCCTCACCTCGCAGCAAGGTCATCAATGTTTCAGAAATCGTATTCTGACTGACACCCATTAATGCCGCGAGATTACGATCGACTTTAACAATGTAACGTGTGGCTGGATATTCAACGCTATCATCGACATCAACAATGTCATCAGTCGCAGCAAATGCATCACCTATTTCCTTGGCCTTTTCGATTTGCCCGGCGTAATCCGGGCCGTAAACTTCAGCCACCAGTGGCGACATCACCGGTGGACCCGGTGGCACTTCGACCACTTTGACACTGACCTTATGCTGTAAACCAATCTGTTTTAATGGCTCACGTAACGACGCGGCGATTTCATGGCTTTGACGCTCTCGCAGGCTTTTATCAATCAGGTTAACCTGGATATCACCGACATAAGCACCTTTTCTTAAATAGTATTGGCGCACCAGACCATTAAAATTAATCGGCGCGGCTGTGCCAGCATAAGTCTGGTAATCCGAAACTTCAGGCACCTTTTTCAGTTCAAAACTCAGATCATCAAGTATGCGCCGGGTCTGTTCAAGGCTAGTACCTTCCGGTGCATCAACTATCACCTGGAACTCAGACTTGTTATCAAACGGCAGCATTTTCAAAACCACGTCTTTAGTAAATGCCAGCGATACTGAAGCCAGAATTAAAAACAGTACACCAAAGGTTAGTAACCAGCGATTTCGTCTCTGCTTTTCGCCGTAGATAAACGGCGCCATTATTTTGGTGAAAAAGGCTTCAGATTTCTCCGCTTTTTCTTCATGGTGTACATGCTCGGTGTTCAATACTTTTAATGACAGCCACGGAGTAATAACAAAAGCCACCGCCAGTGATATCAGCATACCCATACTGGCATTGATCGGAATCGGGCTCATATAAGGACCCATTAAACCGGTCACAAAAGCCATCGGCAGTAACGCGGCAATTACAGTAAAGGTCGCGAGAATAGTTGGGCCGCCAACTTCATCGACCGCCAGTGGAATGGCTTTGACCAGGTCCACACCTTTATCAGTCATATGCCGGTGAATGTTTTCCACCACGACGATAGCATCATCAACCAGAATACCAATGGAAAAAATCAATGCGAATAATGACACCCTGTTTAAGGTAAAGCCCCAGGCCCATGAAGCAAACAGCGTAATCGCCAGGGTGATCGCAATCGCGACCCCAACAATAAAAGCCTCACGCAAACCGAGGAACCACCAGATTAATAACACCACGACCGCGGTCGCAAATACCAGCTTACCAATCAGTTTTTTCGCTTTAGCATCGGCGGTTTTTCCATAGTCGCGGGTCACCGCATATTTGACATCATCGGGAATAAAAATACCTTCAAGCTGCTGCATTCGTTCGATCACGTTCTCAGCAATCTGCACCGCGTTTGATCCGGGCTTTTTCGATACCGCAATCGTCACCGCGGGATAATCGCCCTTGCTGGTCAAGCCAATCACTTCACCACTTTGACCGACACCCATTGTCACGTAAGACTCTGGTTGATCAGCGCCAAAACGAATCGTAGCTACATCGCGCAGATAGACGGGATTGTTATTTTTAAGGCCGATAATCAGCTCTGACACATCGCTTTCATTGACCAGGAACTGACCAGCAGTCACCGCGATTTCCTGATTGTTGTTAATAATAAAACCAGCATCATTCGATTGATTGGACGCCATTAATGACATGCGCAAATCATCTAATGAAATATCATAAGCCGCTAGACGTTGCGGATCGATCAGCACATGAACAACACGCTCTGTACCGCCAATAGTGTAAACATTGCGCGTATCTGTCACGCGTTTGATTTCGGCCTCGATCGAGTGTGCTACCTGGGTTAAATCATAAACACCCTTGGACTCATCTTCAGTCCACAAAGTGACGCCGACGATAGGCACATCATCAATGCCTTTGGGTTTAATAATCGGCTGGCCGACACCAAGGTTCTGTGGCAACCAGTCCTGGTTAGAAAAAATTTTGTTATATAATCTGACGATCGCCTGTGAACGCTCTTCACCGACTTTATATTGCACCGTGAGTATCGACAAACCCGGCCTTGATACAGAGTAAATATGTTTTAGCCCACTAATTTCTGACAACACTTGTTCAGCCGGTGTACTCACCAGGCTTTCTACCTCACTTGCTGTTGCTCCCGGAAACGGGATAAACACATTAGCAAAAGTTACATCGATCTGAGGCTCTTCTTCTCTCGGGGTAATGGCGACAGCGAATACGCCAAGTAAAAAGCCAACCAGTGCTAGTAAAGGGGTAATTTCAGTTTGTAAAAACTTTTTGGCAATTTGTCCTGATATGCCCAACGACATTATTTTTCTCCCTGCAATTGCGCCTTAATCGCTATCGCCGCCTGGTTGGGCTCGGTGATAATTTTTTCACCTGCAGCTAAACCAGCAAGCACAATTTGCTGGTCATCAATGCTTTCGCCCAGCCTGATTTGACGAAAAGAAATTCGATTGTCTGCCTGCACATAAACCGCGTTAATTTCTCCACGATTAACGATACTGGCAACAGGAATAACAAGTTTTTTACGCTGACCAGTTTCAATTGCTACTTTGACAAACATGCCTGGATACAAACGATGCTGGTTAGAAAATACCTGTGCACGTAGCTGAAAACTGTGCGTCTGTTTGTCGGCGGTTGGAAAAATAGTAATCTGGTCTGATGAAACTCGGCGGCCGTCATCGAGCACAATTTCAACGGTGGCGAGCTGGCGTGCTTTTTCTATTAAACGTTGCGGCACCTGAACATTAAAACGCAGCGCATCCTGTTCCGCCAAGCCACTAATCACTGGCTGACCGATTTGTAGTGTTTCACCAAGCTCAACATGGCGTTTGGTCACTTTTCCACTATAAGGTGCGCGTATTACAGTATGTTCTAGCTGCTCTTTAGCCTCATCAAATCTCGCTTTTGCTGCATTCAACTGGGCATTTGCCGATTTAAGCCCGGCTACCGCCTTGTCTTTAAGTGCCGCTGAGACCAGCTTTTTCTCATACAGATCTGTTACCCGCTTATATTCGAGTTCTGCTTCCTGGTACTGTGCTTTAACAGCCTCAAGACCGGCCTTAGCCTGGTTATACCGTGCCTTTTGTTCGGTGTCTCTTAAACGTGCAATTACACTGCCTTTTTTTACAAAATCATCAACATCATAAGTTAACTTGATAACACGCCCCGATGTCTGGGCAAATAGCGTGGCTTGCTGCACAGCTTCCACTGTCCCATCGAGATAAATATATTGTTTAACAGGGATGGTTTTTACCGCTAAAGTGGGCAATTCATTTGCCTGAATCTGGACAGCCGATAGCGCTGTCATAGACAACAACGTGACAAGTATTTTCCTGATCACAATGATAACTCCTATCATCTTTTTATATATTAGTATTTAATAATATACTAATTGTTATTATTTTCAAGCCATCTAGAGTATAGCTTATCGCCATTTTCGCACTGCCTGATAACCCTAAGCATAAATCAGGCTTATTAAACATCGCAATAAGCAGGCGACTCATCTAGAATAAATGTATATTTTTTTACGGGACAACACATGGCTTCGATCCGACTCAGTATCCTAACAACCCTCTCTTTATTGTTAATGACAAGCCCATTATCAGCCGCGATTTATAAATGGAAAGATGAAGCAGGTCAGGTTCATTACGGCTCGACTCCGCCACAAGGTACCGCTGCTCAGAGAATGGGCGTCAGTACTACGTTTACACCAGCTCCGAGCAAAAAAACCACTAAGACAGATGCAGCAAATGACAAAACTACGGAAGCCGGCAGCCCCGAAGATAATGACCCCTATACCCAGCAGCAGCACGACACACTTTGCAAAAATGCACGCAAAGACATCGAAACCATGAATAAAAGTGGCCGCCTGCGGGTGAAACAGGAAGATGGCAGTACCGCGGTAATGTCAGATACCGATCGTGAAAAACGCATGAAAAAAATGCAGGAAATGGTTAAGAAACACTGTAAATAAACCATAAGAAACATACAATAAACAATTTGCCATGCCCGTTTTATCCATCGATACCAATATCAAAATTGAAAAAGGCCTGGGCCAGACCCTGCGTGAACTTTCACAGCTTTGTTCTAATTTGCTGGGAAAGCCTGAACAATATGTCATGGTGCAACTCAATGATGAGCAAAACCTGATATTTGCTGGTAGCAATGAACCCGCTGCAAATTGTTCACTCACCAGCCTCGATCTGACAGATGAACATACAAAGGATTACTCAGAAGCCATATGCTCTTATCTTGAAGATCGACTCGAGATCCCGGCAAATCGTATCTACATAGAATTCAAGTCGCCACAACGCAGCCTGTTTGGCTGGAATAAAAGCACTTTCTGAAGTCTAATACTGGAGAACCGGCCTGATCACCGGTTTTTGCTGTACCTCGGCCTGTCCTGCTCATACAATACGCCCTGATATCTTCAAGCTGAAAACAACAGAGAGATTATGCGCGTATCCAAATTTCCACTTTCCACACTTAAAGAAACCCCGGCCGATGCCGAAGTGATCTCACACCAGCTAATGCTGCGTGCCGGCCTGATTCGCCGCCTAGCATCAGGCTTATACACCTGGCTGCCGCTAGGTTATAAGATTTTAAGAAAAGTCGAAAACATTGTGCGCGAAGAAATGAATCGCAGTCATGGCCTTGAATTGTTAATGCCCGCGGTACAACCGTCTGAGCTATGGCAGGAGTCTGGTCGCTGGGAACAATACGGCCCGGAACTATTACGCATGAATGACCGCCATAATCGTGAATTCTGTTTTGGCCCGACGCATGAAGAAATCATCACCGACCTGGCTCGACGTGAACTCAGCAGCTACAAGCAGTTACCGATAACCTATTACCAGATTCAGACAAAATTCCGTGACGAGCGCCGTCCACGTTTCGGCGTGATGCGTGCACGTGAATTTCTAATGAAAGATGCCTACTCATTCCATGCTGACCAAGCCAGTCTCGATCAAACCTATGATTTGATGTACGACACCTACTCACGCATTTTTGAACGCCTGGGACTAAACTTCCGCCCGGTACAGGCAGATAGTGGTTCGATCGGCGGCAGCAGTTCACACGAGTTTCATGTGCTGGCTGATTCTGGTGAAGATGCCATCGCGGTATCTGACCAGAGCAATTACGCGGCCAATATTGAAAAAGCCGAAGCAATAGCACCAGCGACTCCACGTGCCGATGCCAGCCAGACAATGCAGCCAGTCGATACACCCGATCACAAAAGCATCGCCGAGGTCAGCGCATTATTAAATGTCGATGCATCGCAATGTGTAAAAACACTATTAGTTAAAGGCAATGAAGACGCACCTGTTGTTGCGCTGGTGTTACGCGGTGATCACGAACTTAATGAAATTAAAGCAGAACATCTGGAGCTGATTAGCGAACCATTAACACTGGTCAGCGATGAAGAAGCGGAAAAAGCAGCTGGCTGCCTGCCCGGTTCAATTGGTCCGGTGGGCTTATCTATCCCGATGATTGTTGACCACGCTGCAGCGCATGTCGCTGATTTTGTTTGCGGCGCCAATGAAGATGGCAAACATTTAACCGGTGTTAACTGGGGCCGCGATTTAGCTGAACCAGTCACTGCGGATATTCGTAATGTTGTCATTGGTGACCCCAGCCCGGATGGTGAAGGCACGTTAAACATTGTTCGCGGTATTGAAGTTGGCCACATATTTAAACTCGGGCAAAAATACTCTGAGGCAATGAACGCCACCGTACTCGACCAGAATGGTAAACAACAGATCATGACCATGGGTTGTTATGGCATCGGTGTCTCTCGCGTGGTCGCCTCGGCGATTGAACAAAACAATGATGACAACGGCATTATCTGGCCCGCCGCTATTGCGCCGTTCGACATTGCTATCGCTCCGATTAACTTACAAAAATCAGAGGCACTGCAAGCCGCCTGTGAGAAACTTTATGACGAGTTAACCGCGGCTGGCTACGATGTATTGTTTTATGATAACAAAGCACGCCTCGGTGCGATGCTGGCTGATCTCGAACTCATCGGCATTCCTCATCGACTGGTGATTGGTGACCGTGGCCTTGAATCCGGCATGATTGAATACAAAGGTCGGGCCGATGAAGACAAGCAGGAAATTGCATTAGATGGCGTACTGGAATTTATTCGTCAGCAATCTTAATAGTATTGCTCTCTGCATTTTGTCTAGCCTGTTAGTTCTCCAGCCGGTCCACGCTGATCGCTCGGACAATTCCGAGCTACGCGTATTATTACAAAACGCGATTGAGAGCACCGACAGCTTTAAAGATCGCTTTGACGCCGAGGTCTGGCTGGTTGATATGTCCGACCGTTTAAAAAAAATCCTGCCGGCAAAAAAAGAACGTATCGAACTGTTAAAAGCGGTTCATCAGGAAGCCACGCGCACTGATTTGCATCCTGAATTGGTGCTGGCGGTGATTCATATTGAAAGTCGTTTTGATCGCTTCGCTATTTCACGCGCCGGTGCACAGGGACTGATGCAGGTGATGCCATTCTGGTTAAAAGAGATCGGTCATGCTGATGATAATCTGGTCGACCTGCGCACAAATTTGCGTATGGGCTGCACCATTCTTAAATATTATCTCGACAAGGAAAAAGGTGATTTGATTAAAGGACTTGCACGCTACAATGGCAGTGCCGGCACCCGAAAATATGCCGACAAAGTTTTAAATATTTTAAGAACACACTGGTTTAAACGCTAAACTAAAGCCCTATAGGGGGTGGTGCGACTCTTATGACTTCTTCTATGGTAGTTAAACCCTGCCCGACTTTTTGCGCACCACTTAAACGAAGTACACGCATGTTTTCTTTGATTGCTTGCTGACGCAGTCTTTCAATATCTGTACTGTCGTTCACCATTTTTTTCAAGCCTGGTGAAAAAGTGAACATTTCATATAGCCCCATACGACCAAGATAACCCGTGTTACGGCATTCAAGACAACCCACTGCTTTGTAGATTTTTTTTGGCTTCGCCGGCTTCCATGGTTTTACCAGCTCTTTCCATTGTGCATCATCGATATCGGTTGGCTCTTTACAATGCGGACAAAGTGTTCGCACCAGACGTTGTGCCATGACACCGATCAATGTCGAATTAATCAGGTACGGTGGCACACCGATATCCATTAACCGAGTTATCGCTGTCGGCGCATCGTTTGTGTGTAGCGTAGACAACACCAGATGACCAGTGAGTGCAGCCTGGATCGCCATGTCGGCCGTTTCCATGTCACGAATCTCACCGATCATAATAATATCGGGATCCTGACGCAGTAATGTTTTTACACCACTGGCAAAATCGACATCGATATTTTTCTGTACCTGCATCTGGTTAAACGACGGTTCAACCAATTCGATAGGATCTTCGATGGTACAGACATTAACTTCAGGCTTTGATAATTGTTTCAGGGTTGAATAAAGCGTTGTCGTTTTACCAGAACCGGTTGGGCCAGTGACCAGGATAATGCCATTCGGCTGTCCAATCATTGATGACCAGCTTTCTTCATCTGAACTTGTTAAACCTAACTCACGGAAGTTTTTCACCAGCACTTCCGGGTCAAAAATACGCATCACCAGTTTTTCGCCAAACGCGGTTGGCATAGTCGACAAACGTAGCTCGACTTCAAGACCTTCGGCTGTGCGGGTTTTTATTCGACCATCCTGTGGCCGGCGCTTCTCGGCTACATCCATCCGCCCAAGAATTTTTATCCGGCTGGTGACGGCAGCCAATACCGTGGTCGGTAACTGGTAAACCTCGTGCATCACACCATCGATTCTGAAACGCACCTTACTGGTGTCACGCCGTGGCTCTAAATGAATATCACTGGCACGCTGGTCATAGGCATACTGCAGTAACCAGTCAACAATGTTGACCACATGCTGATCGTTAGCATCGAGCTTTCCAGCCCGACCCAGGTCCATCAACTGTTCAAGATTCTGAATATTGGTTTTGTGTTGATCGCTTTCGTTACTAGCTCCAAATACCGATTTCGACAGGCTATAAAATTCCAGCAAGTAACGATGAATATCATCCGGGTTGGCGACTACACGAATAAAACGTTTGTGGTGAATATTACTAAGCTCAGTTTCCCATTCGGTAATAAATGGCTCACAGGTTGCCACTAGTATCGAATCACTATCAACCCGAACCGGTAAAATATTAAAACGCTTAGCATATGCATACGACATGACATCGGTGACCGAGGGCACGTCTATTTTGAGTGGATCTATTCTGTAATAATCAAGTTCGACACGCTCTGCCAGCCAGGTAGTCAACACTTCCAGTGTTAATAACTGGCTTGGTTTGGCCTCGTCTTTCCAGTTTCTTTCTGCAATAAGCTGTAGGGGATGTTTATCTTTATTTTCTCGTGAACTGGCAATGGTACGAAGCATCATCGCATTATCTTTTAAAATGCGCTGGTCTTCTTCCAGCCATAACAGGACTTCATGCAGATCAAGTGGTTGTTCGGATTTTTTTATGATGACTGCTTTCCTTTAGATACCAGTTTTCTCTATTAGAGACTAATCAATTTTGCGTATTTAGCTCTTTAATAGCGCACTTCAAAACGCGAAAAAGACTTATTGTCAATAACCGTTTCGCTCACCTGCTCAACCTTAGCCAAAGGTGGTCCCTGTTTTAACCAGTGACGGAAAGATTGCAGTTGTTGTTCCAGGCCACAGGCCACGGTTTCAACATCGCCATTGGGTAAATTTCTAACCCAACCCGACAAGTTTAAAGACCGGGCTTTTTCTTCAGTACTCGCCCGAAAAAATACCCCTTGTACTCTGCCTGAAATCTGGAAGCGGTAACAGGGCATCGATAACTATTTACTGAATAATGAGTTTAGCAGTTTTACTACCAATTAACCGTGGGTCAAAAGTTTCAAAGCGTGCAACCAGCTGGGCGTTATTATCGGCCAGGTAACGAATGGCAATAATTTCTCCATGCGTCATCTCGCCATTAATTTCGACTTTAACTTTTTTTCCAGTTTTATAAGATGGCTTCAGTGGTAATGATACAGTTGCAGTCGCCTGCATAGTGCTTCGATCTGCGACAGTAATTAATTTTGCGTCTGAAGTTTTAAGGTTTACCATTTCCCCGACTGCCACGTGCACATCCAGTACAATAAGTTGCTTGTCAGCCTTCAGCACACAGTTTTTTTGTAGCCAGCTATTTTCTTTATTACTGGCAACGGCGGCCTGGTAATGTGACCTGGTTTCTATAAATTTTAACTCAGCATCACGATGCTCAACTTCAGACAATACCGTGCGCTCAAATAACTCGTCTGCCAGCTCCTTGTCTTTTTCAGCACGTTCAACACCGGGTGCAAGACCATCAACAATAGCCTGGCTATGCGCACGACGAGCATCATATTGCCCGCAATTCAGTGATAACAATGGCGCGCCATTTACTACGTAGCTACCCGCACTAACGTCAACTGATTTAACCACACCCGACAGCGGCACACCCAACTGACGTAAACCTGACCAGCCAATACTGACTGATAATTCTGCTGCATTAAGCGCGTTCGCTGACAACAGCAGCGCAAGAAAAGAAAAAGACTGTTTTATCATTGTTTAAAAAAATCCTCGAGTGTTACACCCGTTAACATTGCGAGTTTCATCCAGACCAGTGCCAGTGCTGAATTATTTTTAAATTTTTCTACCCGTGCTTCGGTCACACGAATAAAGGAATCACCAAGATCTGTTCGGTACTCCATCTCATAATAAGCTCTGCTGCGATCCTGGTATAGCTCCCGGAACTCTTCAGCAATTTCATCCGTGTCCTGTCGAGCCGTTAAAACATAAATTTCCTGCCAGGCTTCGAGTAAATCGTACCTGATCTCTGACTCAACTTGTGACAGCTTTAATTTTTGACGCTGCCATTCTGCCAGTGCCTTAGCTGCATCAGCTTTATCTGCATCATTATCAAACAATGGTAATGAATATTTTAAAGTCGCCCGCCAGTTATTTCTTGTTGAAGTCTCCTGACTGTATTCTGCCCATTCAAGCTCGGTTGACAGCGTCGAGTTATTCTTATTACGGCTTGCCGCCAGCTCATGACTAGCTGCTTCCACCAGTAACTGCTGGGCGCGAAGTTTAAAATTATTTGCTAGCGCTGTTTTTAATAAATCATCATATTCTGGACGTTTGATTTTTAGAAAAGAAAAATCAGGAACGATGACTTCTGAAGGCAAATCGTTAGGACGGTTAATACTTTCTGCAAACCGCGCACGACTAATACGCTGCATGGTTTCACTCTGGTAACGTCGGGCCCGTACTTTTTGATATTCGAACTCAGCCTCGAGTAATTCCACATCAGAAACCATTTTCAATTCATTTCTTTCTTTGGTTTTATCAAATGTAATATATGCCGAAGCGATTGATTCATTGTCCAGGGAAAACAGCAGATCAGATAATTGTACGTTGAAAAAGTTATCAGCCACTTCCATGCGTTTAAGTAGTCGAATCTGTTCAAGCATTAACTGTGCTGACTTAATTCTCGCCTCAGCTGCTTTTGATTTTTCTTCACTAAAACCAAAATCAAGCAGATTTTTTTTCAGCAGCAATGACAACCGATGATCATCGTTTATCTCTTCAGTGGCAACCACAGAGGGATCAACATATTGCGCCAGTGCCGTCAGTTCAAGTTTATAGTCGTTAATTCCATCCGCAGCCAGCAGGCTTGATTTTTGTGTTTCAAGATCCGCATTTGCCAGTAAAGACTCAACATACTGCCCCTGGTCAACCAGCTGCATCGCCGTTTTAAAATCAAGTTTTTCAGGTAATGGCGTTTCCGCTAAAACTACTGTTGCATTACCTAAAAACAGGGCCAGCATCAGGCGCTGAAAAAAACACATGCTCTTAACCTTTATTTTTCTTCTTATCTTTTCTTTTTTGTCTTTTATATTTAGTGAATCGTTGCTTGTTATAATGCCCTTCAACAACATATTCACCTAACCACATAAATTCTTCAACACCCGAGGTTGGCCCGGTATAACGAACAATACGTTTGCCTTTGAGATCAAAGAAGGCAAAAACAGGAGTAGCCCTGACGCGGTTATGCTTCAGTGCAAAATCCTTCATGGTCATGGTCTGACCTTTAAAATCAGATATTTCAATATCGCCTTCAATATCAACCGCAAAGATCAGAAAGTTCTTTTTAAAATAACTCATGACCTCCGGCCGATTAAGAACCGTGGTTTTCATTCGATGACAAAATGGACATTCATCCATCTCAAAAAATAGCAGTATGCCTTTTTTACCCTGATCTTCTGCTTCAATCAGTTCTTCAGAATAATCGCCCAGACTCTGGTCAAAAATTGCCCTGTCATCAGCGGCAGAGGCCGAAAAACTGAAACCACAAATAAAGACTAACAGCAATAAACGATGAGTGATTTTTGTTAACAACATTACAAATAACCTGAAATTAAACTACTGATCAGAATAACCTTTTATGAGACATAAAAAAAGCCCGCTTTGCGGGCTTTTTTAAACAGCTTGCTGGCGTTCAATTATTCGCCAAGGTAAGCCTTATCTGATGCTTCCTGAGAACCGAGCGACCAGGCACCACGTGTTTTCGCATGTGTTACAGCATCATCAATATCAGACTGTGATGCTGAACGATCAATGTCCAGAACCTGACCAGAGTAAATCAGGTCTGCATCTTCGATCTTGTCACGGTTTGCTTTGTAGATTAACGGCCACTGGTAAGGGTCTGCATAAATATCGCCTTTACCTGAGATATTCCACAGGTTATCACCTGATTCAACCTGGTAGCTGTCTGCAGAAGTGTTTGTTTCGGTGCTTTCTTCAGTTGAAGCTTCAACAGTGCTGGCTTCTGTCGCCTGCTTGTCATCTGCTGCATCAGTTTTAGCTTCCTGTTTTGCAGGCTGTTCAACTGCAGCTGGAGCTTCTTCCTTTGTATCTGATCCGGCACAACCTACTAACAAGCCAATCGTTGCAACTGATGTCGCCAGAAGCTTGGCCCAAGAAACGCTTTTCATTATAAATCTCCAGATTTTCAGTAATTATTCTTTATCGGCCAAGTGAGACGACCGTTCATTCTTTATTTATCGGTGAAACTATCAACGCTATAGCAGAGTGTCAAGCAAATGCTAACGTAAACGCCTAAAATCTACGACAAATAACCTACCCAGTCGATAGCCGTAACCTTTAGCACGACTATTGGTTAACCCGAATTTGCATCTGAATTTCCATGAATCAATGATTCATTGCTCGCTTAACGATGATAAAATAGCGCCTCTCGTCCCCGACCGAATAGATGGAGTCATAACTTATGGCTGAAAAAATTACCATTTTCCATAATCCGCGCTGCTCAAAATCTCGCCAGACGATGGAGTTACTCCACGAAAGATCCATTCAGCCCCAAGTCGTTGAATACCTGAAGACGCCACCTGATTTCCAGGCGATTGACGATATTCTTAATATGCTCGGCATTGAGCCACGTCAGTTAATGCGAAAAGGCGAAGCTGAATATAAAGAAAATAACCTGGCTGATGAATCTCTGAGCCGTAAGCAGTTAATTGAAGCAATGGTGACATATCCAAAGCTAATCGAACGCCCTATTGTTATTAGCAATGGCAAAGCAGCGATAGGTCGCCCACCAGAAACTGTGCTGGAGATTTTGTAATGGCTGCAGAGGTATTGGTGCTGTATTACAGCCAGGGTGGCACGACGGCCGAAATGGCTAATATTATTGCTCGCGGTGTCGAAGAAGTTGAAGGCATGCAGGCACGGGTACGCACTGTGCCACATGTATCCCCGGTTACCGAGGCGACTGCACCGCAGATACCTGATGAAGGGGCACCCTACGTGACTCTGCAGGATCTTGAAGAATGCGATGGCCTGGTGATTGGCAGCCCGACGCATTTTGGCAATATGGCAGCGGCACTGAAATATTTCATCGACAGCACCGGCCCACTCTGGATGTCTAAAGCCCTGGTCAATAAACCCGCCGCGGTTTTTACCGCCACAGCCAGTATGCATGGCGGCCAGGAATCCACTTTATTAAGTATGATGTTGCCGTTATTACACCAGGGAATGATCATGGTCGGCCTGCCTTATAGTGAACAGGCGCTCATCCAGACTTCATCGGGAGGTAGTCCTTACGGTGCCAGCCGGTTAACCAGTGACCAGACTGATTTGCAATTAACAGATGACGAAAAATCTCTGTGCAAGGCACTTGGCAAACGTGTTGCTACTGTCGCTCAAACAGTTAAACCTATTTTGTGAGTTTGAATGAATTCGATTTCTATTTACCGCTGGACAGCACTGGCGGGCTATTTTTCTCTGCTAATCAGTCTGTATTTATTACTGTTTATTTTTAATAAACCAGAACCTCATAACATGCTACCGGCATTGGTCTTTTATATTGGACCGCTGATGTTCCCATTGCGTGGTCTACTTAATGGTCGCGCTTACACCCATGCATGGACAGGCTACATGGCGTTGTTCTATTTTATTGTCGGCATCTGGTATGCCGGTGCTGAGGTGGACAGGCTGATTGGCCTGCTGATTACTTTTTCCAGTATCGTGTTTTTTGTCGGCGCGATAATGTATGCCCGCACAAAGGGCAAAGCCGATAAGTTAGCCAACACTACTGATAGCGACTAACGGTCACCAATTTCTCTATTTAACACATCCTTAATAAAGGGAATGGTCAGCCGGCGCTGTTGTACCAGCGATGCCTTATCTAGCCGATCCAGATGTTCAAATAAAATAAACAGCTCTCGCGGGTAATGTTCTAACAGATAGCTGGCGACATTATCCGGCAGCTCGAGCCCGCGTGCCGAGGCACGATTTTGCAGTGCCTCGCGTTTTTCCTCATCGGTTAATGTCTTTAACTGAAACACCGGCCCCCAACTCAGTCGTGATTGCAGATCGGGCAACTTCAACAACAACTCAGCTGGACTTTTACTGGCCGCAAATACCAGCCGCAGCCCAGATGTTCTGGCCAGGTTGATCAGGCTGAACAGCCCCTGCTCCCAGTCAGGCTGACCAATGACCGCATCCAGACCATCAATCGCTACCAAGTCAAGATTCTCAATACCTTCAAGGATTTCAACTGTTACCCCCGGCATTTGGTCTAGTGGCAAATAACTCGCGGTTAATTGCTTGGCCGAAGCTAGCTGACAAAGTGCCTGTAAAAGATGTGACTTTCCCAAACCCGGTGATGAATACAAAAACACCTGCTGCTCACCATCAGCCGCCAGCATGTTTTGTAACAGCTCGACCACAAGAGAGTTAGAAGCGGGAAAAAAACTATCGAAGGTACAGCTTTCTTTCGGTTGAAGCTGTAACGGTAACTGCTGCATAAATTCTTAGCCTGATGGAAAATCCAATTAAATAGGTCTAATAGTCTGTTTGTTTTTCAACCGTGTCGGATTCATAAAGTGTACTGGTTAGATATTGCTGGTGCATGTGCCGAAGCAAAACAGCGATCACCGCAGCCACCGGCAGTGCTAACAGAACGCCGATAAAACCAAACAGCTGGCCACCTGCAAGCACGGCAAAAATCACTGCCACCGGGTGCAGGCCGATCCTGTCTCCGACTAGCCATGGTGTCAGCAACATACCTTCAAGCATTTGACCAATACCGAAGACCACGACAACCGGCCACAACTGGAAAATATCCTGGGTTTGCAACAGCATCGCCACGCCGGCAACGACGATGCCAACGATAAAACCTAGATACGGTACAAAACTGACCAAGCCGGCAAGCATACCAATTAACAGCGCCAGTTCAAGACCAGCCAGTTGCAGCCCCAGTGAATAGATGAACCCCAGTGCTATCATCACCAGGAACTGGCCACGTAAAAATGCTGCCAGCACATCATCGGATTCGATAG
>Ga0316207_10000875_pt1 | contig 41985 bp, 46 predicted proteins | sample 6weekpyrite_MG_FD_204943 | JGI IMG/M metagenome (GOLD analysis project Ga0316207, IMG submission 204943) | Microbial mat bacterial communities from mineral coupon in-situ incubated in ocean water Damariscotta River, Maine, United States -... | ecosystem: Environmental > Aquatic > Marine >... | reverse complement strand
ATCATGTCAGACTACAGTTTTGTTAAAGTATAGAACAATAAATGGGGAGTACCTCCATTAAATTATTTATAACCCAGTCATCGGGCTAATTTGGTACAGACTATGAAAAGTATAAAAGCGATAGTGGCAGGTAGTTTATTTGTTGCCGTTACCTTTCTTATCTTGCAACTGGCGTATGTCTTTATTGCTGTTGGCTATAATACGATGGCAGCCGATTTTCCATTTTTAAAAGACATTTCAGGTATATTTAGATATTTAATTGGTTTACCTGTTTTAATTATTGTTATGTTCATCGGTGGCTATATCACGGCCGGTATTGCTAATGTGCATACCAGGACAAAAGTATGGTTGCATTGTTTTGCGGTGGCAATGCTTACTGCCGGTGGCACGATGTATTCTGCATTGGAAAATTATAATTTAACCTGGACGGGGATTGTTGTCATTATATTTTCCGTAAGCGCCTCGTCCGCAGCTGGCTTCTATTGGTTGCGAGATAATAGCGGTAAATCAGGTTGAAAATATTCGTCAAACCAGCTCTTTATGATATTTCAGATCTTATTAAAAATATTGCTGAATCTTGTATTAACCAGTCAAGTTCTTAAAATGTGATTAATGATACTATCCTTAATATAAATAATGCGATTTCACAAACAATATTAAAGGCGCAACAAAATACATCTGATAGCAGTGATCTTGCGCAATTGGCATCACTTTTACACTCTTTAATCATTCAATTTAAAGTTTCTGAGCAAGCTGGTGTTAATGAGACCACATATAATGATCATGAATGTGTAGAGCTTTTTTGATATTTTAAAAATTAATGTTACCTGGTCATATAATTAAGGTATAAGATCTAACTTATGAAAATAGAAAATGCGTTAAACCGTTTGAATCAAGTTCTTCCCTTAAAAGAAAAACAGGATAAATGTAGCGAGCAGATTAAAGTGCTGCATCAACAAATTCTTCTTTCTTTTGTCACTCGAGGGCGAATTTTAACGAAAAGCGAAATGGCAGATCACGTTAGCAACTTAGGTGACACGCTGGATGTGCTGAGAAAAAATGATATGGTGGTTTTTTCCGATAATGGAGATCCTGCAGGCGCTTATCCATTCATTATGGAAGAACGGGAGAATAAAGTTTCGGTTAACGGATATCAAGTATATGCAATGTGTGCTTTAGATGCCTTAGCCGTCAGCCCCATGTTTGAAGTGAAAGTACAAATCGATTCGCTTTGTAGAATAACTGAGACTCCTCTTCATATAGAGCAGTCTGGGATGGTAATTGAAAATTTGGATGATGTGACTGAGGTTTGTTTTGGGATAGACTGGGGAGCGATAGAGTCCGATACTTGTTGTGCAGATAGTTTGTGTCTGGATATGTTATTTCTAAAAGACAATAAAATTGCTCAGCAATGGCTTGCAAATAATCCTGAAGAAAGAGATATTTTTACATTGCCACAAGCTATTGAATTTGCCAGCCGTTTTTTTGTTCCATTAATGGAAAAGGCAAGTTTATCAAAAAGCTAGAGCCCTTTAATATTAGCTTGTAAAATTAGTCTTTTTCAGCCCATTCACGGATCTTTCGTTTCAGTTTTTTTTCAACTTTTTCACTAATATCTTTCCATTCGGTGTCGCTTCCATTTATTTCTTCATCCTCTGACCAGTCTTTTAATTTCCGCATGACTTTTTTTTCGACTTTATTGCTGATCTCTTCCCATTCTTTGTCCGTCTTCTTCTCTTTTGCGGATTTACATTTTATGTGGCAACCACTCCCCCAAATACTGGTAACCCCAACTAAAAATCCAAAATCATACCAGCCACCGGTATTTTTTGTTTCGTAGATCATAACAGCATCATTAAAAATATGAATTATCAATGTAATGAATGAAATGATGCCATGCCAGAGTCCGTAAAAAAAACCGGCTTTATTCTGCTCTGCAAACTGGGTATCGCCTGCGGTACAAGCAGTAAATAGAAGAACAAAGGACAATAAAAGTATTAATTTAGAATTTTTTTTGCCTGATGAATTCATGCTCGTCTCCATACGCTACAATAATACTTAGTATAGTAGATAAAATGTTATAGTAAACTTTTGTTATATTTCAGTATAACTTTATGTTATTTTTATGATGAACAATGAAGTTGCAGGATTAATAGCAAGGTGTGATAAAAAATTATTAAATTGTATCAAAGTTGGTAAATGACTATGTTTTATTGGTAAGTTGTTGGTCGTTGCAATAGTGGTGGTGATTCACTATGAGTTTTTATACCGTTTTACGCAGATAAACCCCAAAATGAAAATCCGTCATCGTTTTAGAATTGTTGCGAGTGTATTTAGTGCTCCCGTTGCACAGATACGATTGAAATTTATGTTTTTGCTGTTGCTTATTATTACTTTAACCAATCGATTGCATTCGGATACCTAGGCGGTAATTTCGGTGGTTCAATGGCGGATGGTATTTATTACTCATTTACGACTTTATGTTTTGGTGACATTGAACCTTTTGGTAGTATCCGGTATTTGACAGGGTTTGAGTCACTAACAGGTTTAGTATTGATCGCCTGGGCGGCATCTTTTTTATATTTTGAAATGCAACGTTATTGGAATGGAAAATAATATAACAATTCTGATATCAACCCATTGTATTGATTATAGAGTAGGGAAGGGGGGCTACAGTTTTGTTGATAGGGTTAATGTAAATATAGATTGTTTTCCTTCTATACTTGTAACGGTAATATCACCTTTTAACATTCTTGCGTAGTGCCGGCTAATACTTAATCCCAGTCCTGTGCCACCGAATGTATATTTAATGTGATTATCTGCCTGGTTATATGCATCAAAAATACTTTCTAATTTATCTTTTTTAATTCCGATGCCGGTATCTTTAACTGATATCTCAATGATATCGTTTTCAATGTGGTTAAGTTCAACAATAACATCCCCATTATTTGTAAATTTATTTGCATTGCTTAAGAGGTTTAATAAAATTTGTTTTAATTTAACTTTATCCGTGTTGATGACGGTGATATTTAGTTTGTTATTAAAATGTATTGCATTTGATTTTTCTGCTATCAGAGGTGACAAGATTGATTGAATATCATCAAGCATATCGGTAATGTTTATTTCTTCAATAATAAGATCAATTTTTCCTGTTTCTATTTTAGAAATATCAAGAATGTCGTTTATCAGCAACAACAGATGTTGTCCTGATTTTTTAATTCTCTTTATGTCAGATAAATAAATACTATCTGGTATTTCAGAAAACTCCTCTATTAATAGATCGGAATATCCAATAATTGCATTTAGTGGTGTGCGTAATTCATGACTCATGCTTGCAATAAAATTGCTTTTTATCTGGCTGGCAGTTTTTTCATTCTCAGCAATATCTTTTAACTTCATATTAGTAATAGTTAACTTTGAGGTTGCTTCATCAACTTTATCTTGCAGAGATTCATTCAAGCTGCTTATTTCTGTTCTTGATTTCTGTAGTCCGGATATCAGGTTAACAAGAGCACGATTTAGTTCCTGTACTTCATAGGGTGCTGATCTTGATATCTCAGGTAATTTTCCTTCGAGTTCATTGGATAAAAGTTCTTGTGCCGAGTGAGCGAGTTTATTAATGGGAGAGGTAATATGTCGTGAAATCATAATAGCTAATGCAATAGCAATAATAAGACCAATTAGCGCCCAAACTAATTGTGAAAATAAAATTTTATTAACTTGTTTTTCAACCTCTATCTTAGGCTGAGGAACCATAATACCCCAGCCGAGTTTGGGCACGCTGGTAAATCCTGCTACCATCATTTGCTTGACAAAAGGTGACCAAAATTCTGTAACACCACTTTCGCCTGCTATCATTTGCTGTACTATTTTTAGGTGCGATAAACTTTTAATTTCAGCCATCCATTGCGGATTTGGATGGGCGAGTGCATTCCCTTTATTATCGACAATAGCGGAGTGTCCTTTATCACCAAAGTGAATATTTTTTCTTAGTTTTTCAAGCTCATCAATTTTTAGTTCTGTAACAAGAATATGCTGAATTTTGTTCTTTGAGACAACAGGGTAAGCCATGAAAATGGTAGGATTTTTAGTGAGCTGGCTACGTTTAACGCTTGAGATACTCCAACGTTTGGTTTTAATTGCTTCTTTGAAGGTAGTATTGTCACGATATATATTGAGGTGATTTTTTACAGGTGCGGGGGTTGGTAAATGATCGCTACTGATGATTTTTGTATTTCCATTAATATCAATCAACGAAAGACTATGAAAGTCGTTAAGGAATGGAGCTGCTGTTACCAGGTTTTTATGTATTTGTGAGTACTTTGTATTTTTCTCTAATTCACGAGAAATATTTTGCGCTAAAATTCCCATTATATGCTGTTTATCTTTGATATAAATTTGGATTGGGGCAGCCATATTCATTGCTAAAAGACGATGTTTTTCGTTAATTTCGCGCCAGGCGTTGTCCCATGCGGCATGGTAGACTTTAAATCCGAGTACAGATAGAGGGATGAGTGAAACAACCAAAAATGAGATAACAAGTAATTGGTTAATACGTCCTGTTAATAAAATTTTGATGGGCAGTTCCTTATGACGTTTCTATTTTGTACTTCTGAAATTAATAAAATATTAATCAATAGCCTGCTAATATAATAGGCTCCCACTCTATATTATTCAGTCGATGTTGTCTGGCTTTAATCGTAAAATATATCAGGTAATAGACCCTTTTCTGGAGATTACCGCTGAAGTTTGAATGGTACTCTGCGAGTGAGCAATTTCCATAGCGCTAATGCATTTTTTGATTTTTATAATGAAAAGTTTCGGGGCATTGTGATGGCCCGTTAAGACCTGCTTATTATTAACATTTATATAATTATAAATTTAATGCGTGTAAAAAATCTTCAGTTTGATTTTTTAATTGTTTTATCTCGAGTATGCCAGAGAGACGAAATAATCCTTGAATATAGGTGGCTAAAATACGAGCCAATTGCATTGCAGGTAAATTGGTTGAGGTATGATTCAAATCAATTGAGAGTTGTATTCGTTCAGCGATAAGTTGTAAGAATAAATTAATATCGCTGTATAGCGAGGTTTTTAATTCTTCTTCACTCAGGATTTCGGCAACCAGGCTATTCACGACCAAACAGCCATTTGGTTCACTTTTTGATTCGAGTGTTGTAAATATTTCTGCAAATAAAGCACGAATACCGACTGAAAAATCATCGTGTGCAGCTAATGCTGCCAGACGTTTATCGGTGTACTGCTTGTTGTAATACTCTAACGCTTTAGCGTAAATCGTTTTTTTGTCTTTGAAGGTATGATAAAAAGAACCGTTGAGCATATCCATTTCTGCCAATAGTTGTTTTATCGAAGTATTGGCATAACCCTGACGCCAAAAAAGTCGCATTGCTTTAGCCAACGCGGCATCTTCATCAAAAATTCTTGTTCTACCCATTTCAACTAAATCCGTCATTTTTTAAATTATTAGCGAGTATATCTCATTATATTTTATTTGAGTGTTGACTCAAGTACTAGCGTAGCCTATATTGTAATTGTTGAGTAGTCGCTCAACTATTAAATGGAGATTATTATGACGGATTGTGCAGTTATTGTTAGCGGAAATAGTAGGGTCTGTTGACGTTTCATTCTCGTCTCTGTTGAGCTGGGCCCCATTTTTAGCACAAGGGCGTTGTCATTTCGCTTATGTAGCGCAACTACACGACACTCATGACGCCTTGTTGGGCAAAAAATGGGGAACCAGCATAGGCGAGAATGAAACGTCAACAGACCCTCGCAATCAGGCAAAAGTTGATGCGTACAAAAGTGTAGCGGGGCCTATTATGCAAAAGTACGGTGCAACAATGCCGCCTCATGCTTATAGTGTTAGCAAGGTTATGGCGGGGCAGAGTAGCCCTTCATTTATGTTAAAAATTGAATTTTCAGATAAAGAAAAAGCTATCGCGGCATTCGCTGATCCTGAATATATCAACATTATCAATGTGCGAGATGAAGGCTTTGGTGATTTAAGTATTTATATGGTTGAGTAAGTCGATACGAAGCTCGCAAAAATGACTATCGATATTGTTCATTATTTTTTAACGTTAACTTAAACTGAAGGAAATTCATATGCGATTCAAAGTGGGTGATACTATGACTGACATACATCTACCTGCTATAGATGGCACTATGTTTAAAAGTGAAAGCATTAAAGGGAAACCTGTCATGCTTTCTTTTTTCAGGTTTGCAAGTTGTCCTTTTTGTAATTTACGCATAAACGAACTCGTTCAGCGGTTTGAAGAATTTGGAGATGACTTTACTGTTATCGCCATCTTTGATTCAGCGTTAGACAATTTGACTCGTCATATTGCGGAACACAAAGCACCGTTTCCTATTTTAGCCGATGAAAGCAATAAATATTATAGAGAATATAGTATCGAGCATTCATTTTTGGGAATGTTAAAGGGAATGATATTTCGTATGCCCAGATTACTAAAAGGAATGTTCAAAGGTTATGTCCCGCTTATCATTAAAGGTAGCTTAACCACTATGCCTGCTGATTTTCTAATTGACAGAAATGGTGTCATACAAACAGCATACTATGGGAAGGATGAAGGTGATCATATCCTTTTTGAATTAGCGAAAGAATTTTCTTTGAAATAACAATGTCAAAAAACCGAAATTGAGAGAGCAATATGCTTGAATGTTATAAATAATAGTTCTCTGGTCCGTTTTTAGTTATTGTAAATTTTGATAATGTGTTTTTTAGCAACTTATCTATACTGTGCTCAGGTTTAACTGTTGCAGCAGGCGTGATTCGGAAATGAAGCCATTGTTTACATGAGTGACACTACTTTGTTGGTCAACAACATAGATCGTTGGCAGTGTGCGTACCCCCCATGATTTAGCTAAACTGCCATTGTATTCTATGCATAGAGCAATTAGCTCAATATTTTTTTGTTCTCCTTTATTCATAATGGCCATAGAATTTTGGATAAGTTTCGATGAAATTTATATTTCATCTTAATTTATATGTATTTTAGCTTTTTGTACGAATTCTATTTTAAATTTAATCTTTATATGATGCTCATTTTTCTTAGTTTTTGTATATATGGCTAAAAATAACCCAATTATTTGCGTTTAAATTTATTTAACGTAATATGCCTACTAAGAAAAATATAATTTTTATTTCATTTAATTATTCAATAAACCTAGTGGAGGGCTCATGGCCTCAAAAAAGAAAACAATAAAAACTGTAACAAGTGCAGCATCTGTTAAAACAATTGAAAGTGCTGTTGCCAGCTTAACCGATATTGCTGCGGCATCAGATAAAGCGGTTGTTTCAGTTGCTAAAGCAAATAAAACATTGGGTACAGCGGCCAAGCGTTTATCGAAAAAACGTGCTTCTTTATCGAAAAAGAAAAAATCTGCATCAGCAAAAGTGAAAAAAGACGCAAGTGCAATAAACAAAAAAGCATTAAAAGCGATTGAAAAAGAAATGGCCGCTATTAAAAAAGAAGCGGATAAAGTTAAAGGGCAAAAAGCGACTGTTTCAGCTGAATTAGCTGCGCTTAAAGTTGCTGCGAAGCGTGCTTCTGCCTATGTCACAAGCTTAGCTAAAACTGACGTTATTCTTAACAAACCAAAGAAGAAAAAACGCAAGAAAAGAGCAAAGAAAACCGCTTAAATTGTATTTTGCGCTATACAATCCCACCGAAAAGGTGGGATTTTTTTTACATCATAGAAAAACGTCCCGAAATGACTTATTTGCTGTTATTGCAACAACATCAGGATTTTAACGCCATTTTTACAAATTATTTTGTTCCTGATTTTTGATTTTCTCTAAACTTTTTTCTCTTCAAGACGCTAAGTAAATATCAGTATTAATAACGTGTTATTAGTAAGCGAGTACTAACTATGAAGTTTAAAATGAGCGGTGTGATTTTACTTTTAATGACCTTTATCGCTATGTCATCACCTATTTGGGCAGGGACTCAGTTTTACAGTGAGAATATTGATGAGGCGAAGTGGAGTAGCAGCGGCAATCGTTTGGAATGCCGTTTAAGTCAAAGTATTCCCGGCTACGGTGAAGCCAGCTTCAAACACCGCGCCTTACAAGATATGGAATTTAGGGTGGCAGTTTATGATACACCTCGTAAATTCAGCCAGGCTTTAATTTATGTTAATCCTCCTATGTGGAAGCGTTTTGCTAACCGTAAGTTATTGGGGCGAGTTCCATTCTCTATTCAAAAAGACAGTATTGTTGTGCCCGAAGATTGGGCTTATCGGATGGCATTTGAATTACGTGAGGGTATGGAAGCGGTTTGGTCACATGCGGATGTAGGTGATGGTGAAGATCTTGTGATTGCGAAAGTCATGCCCTTACGCTTTAAGTCTGCCTGGCGTGATTTTAAAGAATGCAGCCAAAATTTAATTAATTATGGTTTAAATGACGTTAAATTTTCGTCTTTCTATTTCGGCAAGGGCAGTTTGCGTCTGGATGCGAAGGAAAAAAGGCAATTAGATCGTTTAGCGGAGTATGTTTCGCTAGATCCTGATTATGAGTATATTCAGATTAGCTCCCATACGGATAGTCGGGGTGTGAGAAGAATAAATCTTTCTGTTTCTAAAAAACGTGCCAATATGGTAAAAAAATACCTTGTTGAAAAAGGAGTTAACCCGAAGCGGTTTGTTATTATTGCTCGGGGTGAGAAAAAGCCACGTTATAACAATAGAACCAAGTCAGGGCGAGCAAAAAATCGGCGTGTTGAAGTAAGCCTTATTCGCTAATAAGTGTATTACTCAGGCATTCCTTGCCTGAGTTAATGTAGATTTTCTCTTTTCTCGGGTATAATCTTGCCCCTTTCCTATCTATTAATTTTAAACTTGTTGGGATAACCCGATAAGTGGAGTTTGGTAATGAGTAACGTAAAAAAAGTCGTTTTGGCCTACTCGGGTGGCCTGGACACATCAATTATTCTTAAGTGGCTGGAAGAGACATACAACTGTGAAGTTGTGACATTTACAGCCGATATTGGTCAGGGTGAAGAAGTTGAACCTGCTCGTGCAAAAGCGCAAGCGATGGGGGTAAAAGAAATCTACATTGAAGATTTACGTGAGGATTTCGCCCGTGATTATGTTTTCCCAATGTTCCGTGCCAATACTGTTTATGAAGGTGAATATTTACTCGGTACTTCAATTGCGCGCCCTTTAATTGCCAAGCGTTTAGTTGAGATTGCTCAGGAAGTTGGTGGTGATGCCATTTCACATGGCGCCACCGGTAAAGGCAACGATCAAATTCGTTTTGAACTGGGTGCTTATGCTTTAATGCCCGATGTTCAGGTTATCGCTCCCTGGCGTGAGTGGGATTTAAGTTCTCGTGAATCATTAATGGCGTATGCGGAAAAGCACGGCATTGAAATTGATTACGCCAAGCAAGGCAAAAAATCGCCTTATTCTATGGATGCTAACTTGCTGCATATTTCTTATGAAGGCGATATTTTAGAAGATCCCTGGAATGAACCGGAAGAGAGTATGTGGCGCTGGTCTGTTTCGCCTGAAGCGGCGCCGGATAAAGCGACTTATTTAGAAATTGAATATATGAAGGGTGATATTGTTGCGATTAATGGTGAGAAGATGTCGCCAGCAACAGTGATGGAATATCTCAATAAAGTGGGAGGTGAAAATGGTATCGGCCGTGATGATATTGTTGAAAACCGTTTTGTCGGTATGAAATCGCGTGGCTGTTATGAAACACCCGCCGGTACAATTATGTTAAAAGCACATCGTGGCATTGAATCATTGACTTTGGATCGAGAGGCAATGCATTTGAAAGATGAAATGATGCCGCGTTATGCAAAAATGATTTATAACGGTTTTTGGTGGTCACCAGAACGCGAAGCGTTACAAGCTTTAATTGATAGTACACAGAAAACAGTGAACGGTACTGTTCGCATTAAGTTATATAAAGGTAATGTTTCTGTTGCTGGACGCAAGTCGGAAAAATATTCTTTATTTGATGAAAATATTGCAAGTTTTGAGGATGATGGCGGCGCTTATAATCAAAAAGATGCGGATGGTTTTATTAAATTGAATGCACTGCGTTTGCGAATTGCAGCAAAAAGATCGAATTGATCACTCTTTTAAGCTGTAGTTTAAAAAAACCCACTTATGTGGGTTTTTTTATGCTTAAATGTTGATATATTCACACAGTAAATATAAGTTTACCTGTAAACACATAATAAAAATAACATAATGGCACCGCTTTTGAATATTACAGAACAATCCTATGTGCACGCCGAACAAATGACCCTGATTGATAAGGAGTCGACCGTTACCCTTTTTGGCGGGTTATTTACAGCCACTTTTTACGTCCTTGTTCTTCAAAACAAGGTTCCTTCTGACATCTTGCTATCGTGGTTCGTAGCAATTGGTTTGGTTTATATGATTCGTTGGCTTACGGTTAATTATTTTTACCGTCTTGATGTAACCATTGAAGGTAATAGTTATCGTTGGGAAAAAATCTATTTAATCGGAACACTTATCACCGGTTTACTTTGGGGAGGGGGGAGTTACTTTATATTCCCTGAAAGTAATCCGCTGCTTGATTCAGTTATCGTATTAACGATTGGTGGTTTGGTTGCAGCGGCATCTGTTACCTATGCACCAAGCAAGTATCTTGGCCTGGCATTTAGTCTTCCCGCATTGTTACCTTTAAGTTTTTACTTCTTTTCGCATGATGGAGGTGAATATTTTTATATGGGAGTCATTATATTAATTTATTTATTTGTCGTGTTTGCTTCTAATAAGGTTATGAATAAGACAAACATGAAAGGGATTATACTGGGTATAAAAAATGATGTTCTGATTGATGAATTAAGAAATAAGATGTTAAAAATTGAAGATATGACAGGTGAAATTTCCTATCAGGCTTCACATGATATGTTAACGGGGCTTATCAATCGTCGGGAATTTGAAGCCAGACTGGAAAAAGCAATTACAGATGTAAGACGAAATGGCAGAAACCACGTTCTTTGTTACATGGATTTAGATGAATTTAAAGTCGTTAATGATACCTGTGGTCATATAGCCGGCGATGCTTTGTTACAAAATTTAGCAAAACATTTAGAGGGCAAAATAAGAAGTACTGATACGATTGCGCGTTTAGGTGGTGATGAGTTTGGGCTGTTGTTACCCCTTTGTAATATTGATAAGGCCAGGGAAATAGCCAACAAGCTGCGTGAAACTGTAAAAAACTTTCAATTTGTTTGGGATAGAAAACCATTTGATATCGGTGTGAGTATTGGCTTAGTTGAGATTAACGAAAATATGCGAACATTAAACGATATTTTAAAAGCCGCAGATTCGGCATGTTATGTCGCAAAAGATTTAGGTAAGAACAGAATACATATATATCAGGATGATGATATACAACTTACACAACGTTTAGGTGATATGCATAGTGCACAAGCTGTGCAAAAATCTTTGCTGGAAGATCGTTTTGTTCTTTTTGCACAGGAAATACGTTGCAATCATGCAGGTAAAACAAAATGGCACGGTGAATTTTTGGTTCGTATGCTGGGAGAAAATGATGAAATTATTTCACCAGACAAATTTATTCCCGCTGCTGAACGTTATCATTTAATGGTTGAACTTGATAAGTGGGTTATAAATAGCGCTTTTAGATATATTAAACAGCTGGAGGAGAAGTATGATGATGCTATTTTATGTGCGATTAACTTATCTGGCCAATCCATCTGTGATCACGATTTTCTCAATTATGTAGTTAACAAATTTGATGAATTTGAGATATCGCCGGGTTCAGTTTGTTTTGAAATAACTGAAACAGCAATAGTGTCAAATTTCTTTCATGCTGAAAAACTATTGGATGTGTTAAAAGGTATGGGTTGCAGTTTTGCATTGGATGACTTTGGTAGCGGCTTAAGCTCATTCGGTTATTTGAAAAGGTTGACGGTTGATTATTTAAAAATTGATGGCAGCTTTGTAAGATCAATGCTGGATGATGAGAAAGATTATGCATTGGTGAAGTCAATCAATCAGGTTGGACAGGAAATGGGAATGAAAACGATCGCCGAATTTGTCGAAAACGAAAAATTACATAAAGCACTTACTGACATGAATGTAGATTTTTCACAAGGTTATGGTATTGCTTACCCTGTATCTTTGGATTCCATTATTTAATTATTTATCTAAGTAAAAAAATCTGCATAAGCAGGTTTTTTTACTGTTAACGGATAGAATTTATTTTGAAAACTTTTTCTTAAGCCAGTAATCAATACCAACATATTTACCTGAACCAATAAAAAATAAAGCGAGCAGCATAATGAAGTAAGTTGCGGCAAATTCGATACCATTGTTAAGCATAACTAAACTGCCATGTTCAGTTAACCAATTATAATTCCCGTATTGTTCAAGTAAGCTTTTTGCTTTATCTAAACGGTCTACCGCTTCAACAGTGCGTTCAGTTGCAAAAATACCACTGCCGGTTGAGATAGCTAACCAGCCATTGGTCCAGTGCACACTAAATGCAGCTACCAGCATAGTGATCATGAGGGGAATTGATATCCAACGTACAGCAAAACCAAATAACAACATAATTGCACCTGCAATTTCAGTTGTTGTGGCTAAAAAAGCCATAAGAGAAGGAAAGGGCAAGCCTAAACCCCAGTCAGGATTACCGAACCAGGCCGCTGTGTCTTCAAATGAATTATACTTTTGTATACCGGCCATCCAGAATACGGGGGCTAAATATAAACGCAATAAAAGCGGGGCAAGAAAATCAAGTTGTCGGGTACGATCAAGCAGTATTTGTAATTGCAGAAACTTATCAGTTAGTTTATCCATAAGTGAGCTCCATTTCTTATATTTTTTATGGTTATATGCTAGGACTACAAAAACAACTATTTGTTCAAACTAAATCTTTATACCACCTAAAATAACGCCTCTGTTTTTCAGATCCTGCATAATTTGCATACCGCCTTCAATCACAGTCTTTGGATCAGGATGATTTAATTGCTCTGCAATTTTTTCTAATATTTTTTTTGTGCTTAGTTGATTGTCACCATTGATAAATTGAATAAGTAATGCGGTAACAGGGTTCAGCTCCATAAAATGAACATCATCTTCATTGTCGCGATAAACTAATAAATAAACGGGTTGCTGTGATGGTGCTTCGGGTATAAAGTTCGCACTGATATGTTGTACTGGGTATTGATAGCTTAAAGGCCAGGCAAGAGGGGATAGCACTGGTTGCTGATTTAATAAGTCACCGTCTTTGTCTATTTTATCCCACTTTATTGTTTCATCAAGATCGGAGGTCATTAATGCCAGTTCAACCCATTCATAGTGCGCCAGCTCTTTAATAAAGTCAGGGTCGTTTGGGTTGTTGCGCTCATTTTCTAAGTATTTTAAGAATTCACGCGGCATTTCAGGAAATAACGGCGTCTGGGCCAGATGATGGCTAAAGTAATCACGTAACATGTCGTTCCAATCATCTTCGGCAGTAATTTCTTTTAACACCGGGTAGGTATTGGAAATAAAATCTTCGACGTTATTAAAAAATAACTCACTGTAGATTTTCATACGCCGTGCTTCAATATCGTCAGGAATCGGGTTTAATTCCGGGTTGCGAATATGCGCAGCAAATGCGTATTGCGTTTGTTTGAATAGGGGTAACTCAGCCATGCTGGCTATTGTCTTTATTCTGTTGTTGCCATTTTTTTTGTATTTCAATAATGCTGTCAACTTCGCCTAATAATTCAGGGATAGGGGGGATGTTAAAGTCTCTTTCCAGCAAGGTTGGCATCACACCAAATACATCATAGGTTTTATGTAGTAAATCCCAAACAGGATCGACAACATCTGCTCCATGGGTATCAACAATTAAATCTTCTGCTTCATTATAATGCCCTGCAATATGTAAATACGTAACACGTTCAGCAGGGAGTTTTTTCAGGAATTCAACCGCATCATATTTATGGTTGATGCTGTTGACGTAAATATTATTAACATCTAATAAAAAATCACAGTCGGCTTCACTAATGACTGCGTTAATAAAATCAATTTCTTCCATTTCTTTTGAAGGTGCAGCGTAATATGATACGTTTTCCATTGCGATGCGCTGTTCAAGTATATCCTGAGTACGTCGTATACGTTCTGCAACGTAATATATCGCTTCTTCTGTAAAAGGAATGGGCATGAGATCATAAAGGTGACCATCATCGCTACAGTAACTTAAATGGTCGCTGTAGCTGGGAATATTGTGTTGTTTAATAAAGCGTTTAACTTTGTAAAGGAAAGCTTCATCGAGCGGAGCGGGGCTGCCTATTGATAATGATAAGCCGTGTAATGCAACGGGGTATTGCTCTGCAAAGGCGCTAAACTTTTTGCCTAATGCACCACCAACACCGATCCAGTTTTCTGGCGCGACTTCCATAAAGCTCACCTGAGAAGGCGGTTGAGCTGCGAGCGCATCCATAATGGAACGCCGCAGCCCCAAACCTGCTCCATGAACGGGATATTGATAGTTGTTCATGTAAGTCATTATGTCAGATTATTTACTTCCGCCACACTTACCTTCACCACATTTACCTTCTTTTCCCTTACCCATGGGCATATTTTTATCCATTCCTTTTTTACCACCACAGTTGCCTTCCATGTTTTTCTTCATGTTTTTACTGCCGCCGCATTTGCCTTCGCCGCATTTGCCTTCTTTTCCCTTACCCATGGGCATATTTTTATCCATTCCTTTTTTACCACCACAGTTGCCTTCCATACCTTTGCCCATATTCATACCTTTACCCATATGGTTGTCAGCAAGTTGCATATAGCCGCCAGAAAGTTCATTCATAGCAAACGGGTTTGCGCCTTCTGCAGCATTTGCAACATTACCCATTGCTAAAGAAGCAACGAAAGCTGTGCCGGCTGCGATTGATAGTGTTTTCATTGGTTTTTTATTCGACATATGTAATTCTCCGATTTAAATTTGTTAGTAAAGCGTTGTTGTTAACTATAGTAAGTACTTTATTATTATAAAAATATCGAGTAGTTAAAGTAAAACACCCTGCATACATCTATGCTAGAAAAATATGACAGGCATCTATAATTAAAGTTTCATTGTTTTGAAGCTTTTGTAAAATAGTACCTGAAATATACACGTTGATGCTTTTATAGGTAAATGGATATTTAATAATCGAGTGAAAAACTTTAAAAGCAGCATTTTATTTGTGTGTTTAAGGTTTGATGTGACGGGCTGCTGGCTTAAATATATTTTTTTAGACAGCTTAAATAATCGCGTTCATCGGGAGCACGGTTTTGTGATTGAGCTTCCCAGAGCATTTTTCCTAAGCATTCCATCATTAAATGCTCTGTTTCATGGGGATCTTTAATTTTCCCCAGTATAGACTGGTATATCTGCTCAATACCGGTGGGGCGCTGAGTTGAAAGCTGCTCCTGAATGGAAATATGCATTGCCATATGGAGAAAGGGATTGGTTTCGCCCATTTCGGGTGTATAGTCTTTGTCGAGCACCTCCTGATTTTCTAGTAGAGTATGATATTCAGGATGCAGTTCGATGATCTTAGCAACAACAGCTTCTAGTGGTTCCATCAACTGCTTATCGACATGCTTTTTCCATGCAGTAAAAAACATTTGTCGTAATTCTGTGCGATCTTGTCCAAACATGGGCGTAGGGTAATAAGCTGGGTGAAAAGTTACAAGCTATTCGATGACTTTATCTTTGAACTCACATAGGTCTTCAATGATACAAGCGCCACAACGGGGTTTACGTGCAATACAGGTGTAGCGGCCATGCAGTATAAGCCAGTGGTGAGCATCGACCATGAACTCTTCTGGAATAAATTTAAGCAGTTTTTTTTCAACTTCGAGTACATTTTTACCGGGCGCAATTTTGGTGCGGTTGGAGACACGAAATATATGGGTATCAACCGCCATGGTGGGATGACCAAAAGCCGTATTTAAGACCACGTTAGCGGTTTTACGGCCTACACCGGGTAAGGCTTCAAGGGCCTCACGATTATCCGGGACTTCAGAGTTATGTTCTTTCACCAGCATATTGCAGGTTTTGATGATGTTTTTGGCTTTGGTGTTAAATAAGCCAATGGTTTTAATATATTTTTTTAAGCCAGCCTCTTTTAACGCCGCCATTTTTTTTGGCGTTGGTGCTTTTTTAAATAAGTCCTCTGTCGCTTTGTTAACCCCTTTATCGGTTGATTGCGCTGAAAGAATAACGGCGATCAATAATTCAAAAGGAGATGAAAAGTTTAACTCGGTTGTGGGGTTAGGGATGTGTTTTCTGAGACGAGTAAAAATTTCAGTACGAATCGTTTTATTCATAAAATCAACTGGCTTGTTGCGCTGCTTTAGATTGTTCGGCGGCTAATAGCTTTTCACGAGCTTGATGTGCTTTGTTAAGCTGTTTTTTGTCAATAATATTTTTACCCGCAATTAACAAGCCTAAACCAATAAATGCGCCGGGCGGTAAAATAGCAAGTAAATAGCCGCGGTAATTATCAAAAAAGGTGATGGTCATATCACGTGCCGCGTCACCAAACATAAGATGAGCTTGTTGGAACAAGGTACCCATACCAATTATTTCTCGCATTGCGCCTAATGTGACCAGTACCGCAGTGAAACCCAGGCCCATAAATAAACCATCAATAAAAGAACTTGATACGGTATTTTTAGAAGCAAAAGCTTCGGCGCGCGCAATAATGGCACAGTTAGTTACGATTAAAGGAATAAAGATACCCAGAATATTGTAAAGCTCATGAAACCATGCATTCATTGATATTTCGATAACGGTTACCGTAGAAGCAATAATTAACACGAATACCGGAATACGAATTTCTGGTCGAACCCAATGACGAATCATCGCTACCATTACGTTAGAAGCTACTAAGGTTAATATGGTAGCTAAACCAAGCCCTAAACCATTTATAACGGTGTTAGAGACCGCGAGCAGGGGACATAAGCCAAGTAGTTGTACAAAGGCCGGATTATTTTTCCATAAGCCATTATAAATAATAGAACGGTAGCTGCTATCACTCATACAATGTGTCCTGATGTTCTTTATAAAAGAGTAACGTTTTATACACTGCTTTTACTATAGCGCGTGGTGAGATTGTTGCACCGGTAAATTGATCAAATTCTCCACCATCACGTTTTACGCCCCAACCTTTTTTATCAGGGTTGAGTAAGGATTTACCTTTGAATTTTGTAATCCAGTCAGAGCGACTTTCTTCAATCGCATCGCCGAGCCCGGGTGTTTCTTTGTGGTGAATAACGCGGACGCCGGCAAGAACACCGTCGTGATATATGGCAACAAGTAATTCGATATCGCCACTATAACCATCGGGCGCTACGCTATTTATAATAACGGCAGCAGGCTTATTATTTTTACGTGCACGATAAATATTGACCGGTTTTTTTGTGCCGAGCAACTCCTTATTTTGCACAGTAATAATATCGCTAAAAATATCATTGTCATGCGCAGCCGGTGGGATAAGCACATGAAAGGCTTTTAACAAGGCAAGACGCTTGTTTTCGTTAATACGATCAATGCTATTGTCGAAGGTATAAGAAACAAAAAAAGTACCTACAACCGAAAACAAGGAGAGGAGAACAGCACTGATGATCATGTTACGGATAATATTCATTATTTTTTATCTGCCGCACCAAAAACCACGGGTTTATTGTAGTAATCAATCATTGGTACAGCCATATTCATAAGAAGAACCGCGAAGGCAATGGCATCAGGGTACCCCCCCCATGTACGAATGATATAAACGAGAACACCAATGCCCGCACCATAAATTAAGCGGCCCCGATTGGATACCGCAGCCGTAACAGGATCGGTTGCAATAAAGAATGCCCCCAACATAGCCGCACCACCAAACAAATGAAAACTAATGGATGAGTAAGTACCGGCGTCAGAAAAATTAAAAATCATTGCCATAAAAGCAAGTGCTCCCAGCATAGCAACAGGAATATGCCAGCTAATGACTTTTATAAAAATAAGAATAATGCCACCTAACAAAAACAGAAGATTAACCCACTCCCAGCCGTAGCCGGCAATATTGCCAAACAGTTGTTCGTTTGCACTGTGTATTTCATCAAGGGTATATCCCAAACTGAGCTGTGTTTTAATGCTATCCAGTGGTGTTGCCATGGTCAGCGCATCATAACTCATACCCGCAGGGAGAGTTTCAAAAAAACTATAACGTGCGCTATCAAAAAAACTTAAACCATGTGTTTCTGCCGGAATCCATGCCGTCATTTCTTTAGGAAACGCGATTAATAGCATGGCGTAACCGACCATAGCCGGGTTAAACGGATTGTAGCCCATGCCGCCATATAAATGTTTTGCAATAATAATGGCGAAAGCTGTACCTAAAGCGGGCAACCACCAGGGCGTAAGCGTTGGTAGTGCGAGTGCAAGTAAAATTGCCGTAAGCACAGCAGTGCCATCATAAATAAAGGGTTTTATCGGGCGCTGGCGAATTTTTAATATAGTGACTTCACAAATAATTGCAGTGAGGACAGCGATAGCAATATTTATAATGACACCAAAACCAAAAAAATGCACATAGGCCAGTGTACCTGGAATAAGCGCATAAATAACGGCGAGCATCATGCGCGAAATATTTTCATCTGTTTGTATGTAAGGTGAGCTTTTCATTGTTAACTCTCTTTTTGTGCTTTTTTGCGCCGCGCATCTGCTTCAGCAATAGACTTTTTTTGTTGTGCTGTTAAGTTGTCAGTATTGGCAGGAGTGATAGATTGCGAGTCACGTTTTGCTTTGACGCGCGCCATAGCCGCATCAATGGCAGATTTTTTTGCATCTTCTGCACTGGATTTGTCACTACTGGCTTTGTCACCATTAACTTTTTTTAGCAGTTCACGCTTTTGCCGCTTACGTTCTTCATTTTCTGCTTTCTTTCGCTCCAGTCTGAATTGGCGGAATTCATGTCGTTGCCGGGCAATATCTGATTTTTTCTTTTCCTGTTCAAGTGCATAAATTTCTGTTTTGGCAAAACGGTAATATTGCACCAAAGGTATGTGGCTCGGGCACACATAAGAACAACAACCACATTCGATACAATCATAAATATTATGATCCTGAACCTTGTCAAAATTTTTCGCATTGGCATACCAGTATAGTTGTTGTGGTAATAATTGTGCCGGACAAACTTCTGCACATTTTCCACAACGTATACAAGGCATAACAAATTCGGTTTGAGTCTGTTTAGGCTGAACAAGAATACAGTTGCTTGTTTTAATAACCGGAATATCATCCGTGTTTACTTCGAAGCCCATCATTGGTCCTCCCATGATGAACTGCTCTGCTTTATTATTCCTTTTACACAGATTTACTAATTCAGAAAAAGGTGTGCCAAATAAAACATTTAAATTTATCGGATGATCAATGCCTTCGCCAGTTACAGTAACATAACGACTGATTAATGGTTTACCTTCAAGTACTGCATCTGCAATTGCTGCCGCTGTTGCAACATTGTGGCAAACAATACCAATGTTAAGTGGTAAACCATTGCTGGGGACTTCCTTCCCGGTAATTGTTTTTATTAACTGTTTTTCACCACCAGCAGGATAAAGAGTGGGAACCTGAATTATATTGATATATTCCGCTTCATGTTCATGTAGCGCATTAACTAACATGGTATGGGCTGCACGTTTATTATCTTCGACAGCAATAACACATTGTTTAGCATGTAATGCATGACGCATAACATTTAAACCATCAATAATTTTTCGGCTCTGCTCTTGCATCAACATAGCATCACAAGTGATGTAAGGTTCGCATTCAGCCCCGTTTAATATCAATGTATCAATAGCGTTTGTTTGTTCGGTATTTAGTTTTATATAAGAAGGAAAACCTGCTCCGCCTAAGCCAACAATACCGGAATCACGAATAATATTTCGTACTTCATTAGCCTCAAGCTGACGATAGTTGGCATTGGGTTTACACTCAAGCCACTGTTCTTTGCCGTCTGTTTCCAGGACAATACAATCTGTAGCTATACCTGAAGGATGCGGTACCAGGTGCTTTTCTATTGCTATTATCTTCCCCGAACTTGGGGCGTGTATTGGTGTGCTGATATAGTCTTTTGCCTTAGCAATAATCTGACCTTTTAAAACTGCATCACCGACTTTGACGCAGGGCTCTGCTGCATAACCAATATGTTGTTTTAAGGGGAGTGTTAATATTTTGGGTAACGGTGCGTCTTGCGTAGCATGTTTCATCGACATGCTTTTATTACCTTTTAGTTTAAGGCCTCCAAATACTTTCCATAATTTCATATTATGAATTCACCTTATTCGTTTCAGGCAATGGCCACTTCCAGGTACTGGTTGTTTCGCTAACGTTTCGAATATAAATACAATCAACGGGGCAAACAGGAATGCAAAGGTCGCAACCGGTACATTCACTTTCTATAACTGTGTGCATGAGTTTTGCAGCACCGACAATGGCATCCACCGGACAAGCCTGGATACATAGGGTGCAACCGATACAAATTTTTTCATCTATATAAACAACGGTCTTATTTTCAGCATGCTCACCATGTTCTTCATTTAATGGTTTTGCATCTACGCCTAATAAATCTGCCAGCTCATTGATGACCGCTTCACCACCCGGTGGACACTGATTTATATCGGCTTCACCTTTTGAAATGGCTTCGGCGTAAGGACGGCAACCAGGATAAGTGCATTGGCCGCATTGTGTTTGTGGCAAAATGGCATCGATCTTATCAACAATAGGATCACCTTTTACTTTAAAACGAATTGCGGCAAAACCTAAAATAAGGCCAAAGATAATCGCTAATGCGGCGATAACTATAATTGTGGTTAGCATATTAAACCTTAACGAGTCCGGTAAACCCCATGAAGGCCATGGACATCAAACCGGCGGTAATTAAAGCAATTGAGGCACCGCGAAAAGGTTCGGGTACATCGGCAACATCTATCCGTTCACGCATAGCAGCAAATAAGACTAATACTAAGGAAAAGCCCACTGAAGCACCAAACCCATATAAAGCAGATTCAATGAAGCCATGTTCTGTTTGCACATTGAGTAAAGCAACACCCAGTACCGCACAATTGGTGGTGATTAAAGGTAAGAAAATCCCTAAGACTTGATAGAGTAAAGGGCTGGTTTTATGCACCACCATTTCAGTGAATTGCACCACAACTGCAATCACTAGAATAAAAGTAATGGTACGAAGATATTCGATGCCGAGAGGGGCAAGTAAGTACTCATTCACTAAATAGCTACAAATAGACGATAAGGTTAAAACGAAAGCCGTCGCCAGGCCCATACCAATTGCTGTTTCAAGTTTGCGAGACACCCCCATGAAAGGACAAAGACCAAGAAACTTCACCAGGACAAAGTTATTTACCAGAATGGTACTAATCAGTATGAGTGCGTATTCAGTCATAATGTCAACGAGGGCTCTTTATAATTTGTACGGAGTATAACTTAATATACTCATCTATATTAGTAAAATCAAAGAGATACCTTGCAGTAGGCGGGGGATTTTATTCTGTAGCCACGGCTTGAACGCCGGGCTACAGCGATAAACTTATTTTACGCGCATTCCTGGCTGAGCACCCTGATGAGGCTCCAGGATCCAAAGATCTTCACCACCCGGACCTGCGGCTAACACCATGCCTTCAGAGACGCCGAAGCGCATTTTGCGTGGCGCAAGGTTAGCCACCATGACAGTGTGTTTTCCCTCAAGGTCTTCAGGTTGATAGGCCGATTTAATCCCGGCAAAAACATTGCGTGTGCCTTCACCAATATCCAACGTGAGTTGCAGTAACTTATCCGCGCCTTCAACATATTCGGCTTTAATAATTTTTGCGATGCGTAAATCTATTTTGGCAAAATCATCAAATTGTATTTCATCTGCAACAGGTTCTATTTTAGTGCTCACCTTTTTTGGCTCCGATGGTTTACTGCCTTTACTTGTTTTCTTTGCTTCTGTTTCTAAATCTTCTTTAGACGCTTCTAACATTGCGTCGATTTTTTCCTGCTCAACGCGCGTCATCAGTGGTTTGAATTTGTTAATAGCATGATTAGTGAGTGGCGCCGCTGCATCAGCCCAGTTTAATGCTTTAATATTAAGGAAGACTTCAGACGCTTCTGCCATCATCGGTAAAACGGGTTTCAAGTACGTCATTAAGACACGGAACAGGTTAACACCCACACTGTAAATTTCCTGTACCTGTTGTTCTTTGCCTTCTTCTTTCGCCAGAGCCCACGGCTTTTGTTCATCAATATACTGGTTTGCTTTGTCCGCTAAGGCCATGATTTCCCGAATGGCGTGACTAAACTCTCGACCTTCATATAGCGCAGCAATCTTTTCACCCGTCTGGCTAAATGACTGATAGAGCTCAGCTTCTATACAGTTTGGGCTTAATTGACCGTCGCATTTTTTACTGATGTAACCGGCGCAACGACTGGCGATATTGACAACTTTGCCGACTAAATCGGAATTTACGCGTAGCAGGAAGTCATCTAAATTGAGGTCAAGATCATCAACGCCATTACCGAGTTTGGCCGCAAAGTAATAACGTAGATATTCCGGGTTCAAATTATCTAAATAAGTACGTGCCTTAATGAAGGTGCCGCGTGATTTCGACATTTTTTGTCCATTCACCGTGAGGAAACCATGACAAAAAACTGCCGTTGGTGTGCGGTGACCACTACCACTTAAAACCGCAGGCCAGAACAAGGTGTGGAAGTAGGCAATATCTTTACCGATGAAGTGATAAACCTCATTTTCACTGTCGGCTTTCCAGTAGTCATCGAAATTCAAATCATCACGCTTGTCGCAAAGGTTTTTGAAGCTGGCCATGTAGCCCATGGGCGCATCCAGCCAGACATAAAAAAACTTGCCCGGCGCATCAGGGATTTCGAAACCAAAATAGGGCGCATCCCGGGAAATATCCCAGGACTGCAAGCCAGATTCAAACCATTCGCTGACCTTGTTGGCGATAGCAGTTTGCGTGTGATCGCCTTTCATCCATTCGCGTAACATGGGCTCGAAGTCGGCCAGTTTGAAGAAATAATGTTCAGACTCTTTGTCGATGGGGGTTGCGCCGGAAACCGCAGAAACGGGATTTTTTAAGTCTGTCGGGGCATAGGTTGCGCCACAAACTTCACAATTATCACCATATTGATCATCGGCTCCACATTTAGGGCAGGTGCCTTTAATAAAACGATCCGGCAAAAACATCTCTTTTTCAGGATCGTAGGCCTGATTAATGGTGCGTTTCTCAATATGACCGGCATCGCGTAAGCGTTTGTATATCATTTCGGCAATATCGCGGTTTTCATCAGAGTGAGTAGAATGAAAATTATCAAACTTGACGCTAAAATCCGCAAAGTCGGCGCGATGTTCTTTGTCTGTCGCCGAAATTAACTGTTCTGGGGTTATGCCTTCATTTTGGGCACGTAACATAATCGGGGTGCCATGCGCATCATCGGCACAGACATAAGTGCAACTATGACCTTGCATTTTCTGAAAACGCACCCATATATCGGTCTGAATATATTCAACCAAGTGGCCGATATGAATACTGCCGTTAGCATACGGTAGAGCGCTGGTAACAAGAATTTGGCGTGCTTTAGTGGTCATAATTTAATTTGTTATTGGTTGATATTTTTGAAGTTTTGAAAGGCGCTACCGTAGCAGTTATCGGTCGCAACTACCACTTTGAAGGAGTAGAATATGCGCCTTTATTCTCGCAAACCTTATGATTTTTGTGTAAGATTGCGAACCCTAAATTTACCTTATTAAATTACTAGGTTATTTTAGCCTTGTAATTTTTATTACTTTAACAACATATCAGGAGATAGAGCATGGCTATCGCTCAATCACAAATCGAAGAAGCATTAAAAACGTATATTGATCCTTATCTTGAAGCGGATTTAGTTTCAACAAAAACAGTCAAAAACATTGCAGTAGATGGTGATAATGTCTCAATTGATGTTCTTTATGGCTTCCCGGTTAAGGGCTACATTAATGAGCTCACTGATAAGTTAACCGAGAAAGTAAAGGCCGTTGACGGTGTAGGCAATGTAACCGTCAACGTTGCACATAAAGTGGCTTCGCACGCCGTTCAAAAAGGCGTGAACATGATCCCGGGTGTGAAGAACATTATTGCCGTTGCTTCAGGTAAAGGTGGTGTTGGTAAGTCAACAACGTCAGTTAACCTGGCGTTGGCACTTTCAGCAGAAGGCGCAACCGTGGGCATCTTAGATGCGGATATTTATGGTCCAAGCCAACCACGCATGCTGGGTATAAGCGGCCAACCCGAGTCTGCTGATGGAAAAAGCTTAGAACCAATGAATAACTACGACATTCAATCCATGTCGATTGGTTACTTAATTGATGAAGACACCCCAATGATTTGGCGTGGTCCAATGGTAACGCAAGCATTAGAGCAGTTATTAAAAGATACCAAGTGGAACGATGTTGATTATTTGATCATCGATTTACCACCGGGCACAGGTGATATTCAGTTAACACTTGCGCAAAAAGTCCCGGTAACAGGTGCCGTGATTGTCACAACCCCTCAAGACATCGCATTATTAGATGCTCGTAAAGGTCTGAAAATGTTTGAGAAGGTTGAAGTGCCTGTTTTAGGTGTTGTTGAAAACATGTCTATCCATATTTGTTCAGAGTGTGGTCATGCAGAACATATCTTTGGCTCAGGTGGTGGTGAAAGCATGGCAGCAGATAGCGATGTTGATTTACTCGGTGCGTTACCATTAGATATGTCTATTCGTGTTGGTACTGATGAAGGTAAACCCACAGTGGCGGCTGAGCCAGATGGTGCGGTTGCAACGATTTATCGTGATATTGCCCGTCGTGTTGCGGCGAAGCTTTCGCAGAAGACGAAGGATCATTCAGCAGCGTTCCCCAACATAGTAATCCAAAACAACTAAGAACGTACTATTTCCGTTCTAACAGCGTTGGAAAATATATTTAACTTCCTCATTTACTATTTGTAAAATCGGTCGTTAAATATATTTTCCGCCTTGTTACAACAAAAATATTACGTTCTTGTTATACGCTGCTTGCAGCGTATTTTTTTGTCTGGGTTTTGCGAGTCTGAATTTTATTATCTCCGTTCTACGGCCAGCGTATTAACATAATTTCTACCGTTGATAACAAATAAAGCCATCAATATGATATATTCCACCCTTATTTTTATATCATTGAATGATTAGCAGGCAGAATTAGATGAGCATTAAAGCAGATAAGTGGATTCGCAGAATGGCTGAGAATGAAGGCATGATTGAGCCTTTTGAAGCCGGTCAGGTTCGTGATGTTAAGGGTGAACGTATTGTTTCTTATGGTACATCGAGTTATGGCTACGATGTTCGCTGTGCTGATGAGTTTAAAATTTTTACCAATATTAATTCTGCCATTGTTGATCCTAAAGATTTTGATCATCAAAGTTTTGTTGATGTTAAAAGTGATGTTTGTATTATTCCTCCAAACTCTTTCGCCCTGGCGCGTACCGTTGAATACTTTCGAATCCCTCGCAGTGTGCTAACGGTTTGTTTAGGTAAGTCTACATATGCCCGTTGTGGCATTATTGTAAACGTTACGCCTTTAGAACCTGAATGGGAAGGACATGTCACTCTTGAGTTTTCAAACACGACGCCACTACCTGCAAAAATATATGCCAATGAAGGTGTGGCACAGATGTTGTTTTTTGAATCTGATGAAATGTGTGAAACGTCGTATAAAGATCGTGGCGGTAAATATCAGGGGCAAGAAGGTGTGACCTTACCTAAAGCATAATTTTTTCCAGTGGAATGGGTTTTTCGATACCATAACCTTGTACATAATCCACTTGCATGTCGGATAGAATTTTAAGAACGGCACTGTTTTCAACGTATTCAGCAATCGTTTTAAGTCCCATACTGTGACCAATATGATTAATAGAGTTGACCATGGTGACGTTAATAGGATCCTTGTCTAAATCCTTGATCAGACTGCCATCAATTTTCAGGTAATCTACCGGTAGATTTTTTAAATAAGCAAAAGAACTTAAGCCGCTACCAAAGTCATCAAGAGCCACTTTGCAACCAAACCCTCTTAATATTGATACCGATTTTATTGCGGTATTGATATTTGCAATCATTGCTGTTTCTGTAATTTCAAAACAAATCCGGGTTGCATCAATATGAGATTCTGATATTTGTGCAATGCAATCATCCATGAATTTTGAATCTCCCAGTGATTGCCCTGATAAATTTATTGAAAAATTTATATGCTGATATTGGGGCTGAGACATAATAGGTAAGGTGTTTTTTATGACCCAGTTATCAACAGCCGTCATAATATTAAAGCGCTCTGCTGCAGGAAGAAAAGCTGCAGGAGTTATTAAGTTTTTATCAGCGTCGATCATTCTGATAAGCACTTCATAGTGAGAGTCATCTTTATTTTCAATAGCGGCGATCTTTTGAAAATACAGAATAAAGTCATTATTGTCGAGGGCTATATTTATTCGGGTTAACCAGTTTGTTTCATTGGCATGTTCCGTAATTTCTTTTGAGCCAATATTGTATACCTGAACCCGGTTTCGCCCTTGTTCTTTGGCGATATAACAGGCTGTATCGGCAGCAGATTGAATATCTTTTGGCGTGCCACTTTTACTGTCAATGGATACTATGCCGATACTAATACCGATTTTAAAAGATTTTTCGTCCCAGTGAAAACGATAACCTTCTATTTCTAATCTTATTTCCTCCGCTAATTCAGCTGCTTTTTTTATTGAACAGCCCTCAAATAATAAAGCAAACTCATCTCCTCCAAGTCTGGCAAAAGTGTCTGTTTCTCTCACTTTTTTATTAATCGTAAATGATATTTGCTTTAATAGCTCATCTCCTGCTACGTGTCCGCAGCTATCATTTACTACTTTGAATTGATCTAAGTCCATATAACATAAAGCATGGGTTGTATGATTTGTTTTTGCGCTTTTTATGCTTTTGTCTAGTCTTCGTTCAAATTCCCGGCGATTTATTAAGTTGGTCAGAGGATCATGGGTCGCTTGATAGGTCATTTCCTGAGTTAGTGTCTTTATTTTTGTTATGTCCCAAACATAAGTTCTATATAATTCAGTTTCCGGGTTATATATAATTTTTTGTTCAAATGTTAAACCGTTAACATCTATATCTCTGGTTGTTTCATATTTGCCATTTTCTGTATTTATGTCTGTCTGAGTATTTGAAAAAATTATGTGATTTTTTTCATAAAGATCAGGGAAACTGTCAGTTGCCGCTTTGTTGGCATAAGTGATTTCTCCATTTTTTTTAAACTCAACAATCGGATTTGGGTTTAGTTCAGGAAATGTTGCCAGGCGTTTTAATTCACTTTCTTTTTCAATAATACTGCTGATGTCGTGAACGGTTGTTATGATTAATTGATCATTATCGATAGTAAAGGGTGTCAAACTTATCTTAACAGGTATTAGATGAGAATCTTTATGGAGAATACGAATACCATCAACTTCGTTCATTGCTCTTTGTTGCTGTCTTGATGAAAACGCTTTTCTCTGTTCAATGTGGGACTTTATTAATTCAGGTGGGACAAGTTTTTCTATTTTAAAGCCTATTATCTCTTCTTTTTTATAACCTATTTGTTTTTCAAACTGGTTGTTGACCAGCACAATGGTGCCATCGACATTTGAGATAATAAGTGGATCAGGTGTCGAGTCGAGTAGTTCAGAAAAGAGACGTTCATTTCTTTGGATTTCTTTTTGTTGCTCTCGTGTTTTAGACAAGTCGTGCATTTTTTGCAGTATAGCTATCGGTTTATTATCTCTGTCCCTAACCACTTTAATCATGATTTCAATCGGAATACCTGATTTATTAGCAGGATCATCGGCTTCGAGCACAATAGTTGTATCTAATAATTTTTTTCTGGCTTTACATACTACGCAAGGGGACTCTTCTCCCTCGGGGTGAGCATAGTCGGTAACAGTTTTTCCTATAGATTCTTTAGGACTGGATTTAATAAATTTATAAAAGGCATTGTTTGCTCGTATAATTTTATCTTCGAGATCAACCATGTACATGGGTTCATCAAGGACATCTAAGGCTGATGACCATTCTATTTCAGAAAGAGCAATTTTTTGTTTTTCTATACGTAAAACTGCCTGTAACCTTAAAATATAAATAACCAGGGGCGTTAGTGTTAACAATAAAAGTGTGAATATTTCTGCCCAATACTTTTTAAGAGCAGTTTGGTTTGTCGCATTGTGTGAACTGAGGTTTTGCTCTTTTGGTAATTGTTGTGGAGCAAAGTAGTCTGAGGTTGTTGTTAATTTGGCAACAGTTTTTAGAGTATGAGTATTTTTTTTCTCTGCCTGGAGCTGAGTCGTTGTTACATCTTGTTTCTCCGCATGGCTGATACCTGTTTGTATGATCAACAGAAAAACAGTCAATTTAATTGAAATAATCGTTCTTTTAGATTTTAAGTTGGACAACGGTACAGCCTGCAAGATTAAGGGATACTATATATATCGGAACTTAATACGATGAACTTTAGTAACTAATTAGTAGACATATAAAAAAAGAGTCTTTTATAGATCTTCTTCGTCCTCAAGGTTTAAGTAAATTTGTTTATTATTATAACGACTTAAATTGAAGAGGTTTTCATCGCCTTTTTGATTGATAGTCCTGATCCTAACCGGCAAAAATTCCATTTCTGGATCACACCAAAAAGTAAACCGATGTTTTTTTTCGGGATCATAATGTTCCATTTTTAGCGTTGTTATATATCCATTGTCAGTGGCTAGCTTTTCTTTTTTAATGAGCTTTAAGGTATATGGCTTAAGACTATCTTCATCTGCAATCGTGTATTTTATTTCACGTTTTCCCGCTTTTAGCTCAAGCATTGTTGCAACACTAAAGCCGAGAAGATCGTGTAAGTTTTCAGCTGCCGGATAATGTTTTTTTGTGTATGAGTTATAAAGTTGCCGGGGTTTATCAAGATAGAGCCGGTAGTGTTTGTCTCGACCTTTATTTTTTTCATCATATTCATATGAAACAAAATTCAACTTATTATTTTTAAAGTGTAGCTTGCTGGTTTCATTGATGGTTACACTCAAAAAAAGTGCTGCGAGCCCGGCTGTTTCTGTTGCTGCGGTAATGGTCAGTTGGTTTTTGTTTGTTATTAATTTCCGTGTGGATTCTGCGACGTAAAGGTCATTATGGTAGAGTTTATATTGCGCAGTGAAATCTTTAAGTGGTGAAGAAAATGCAATTAGTGGCAGGAGTAGGAGGCTAACGGTAGTGATAATCGATTGCATAAAATTTTTCTCAAAAGAGGTTGTTATATTTTATTTTCAGCGAACATTCTAATTGCTTGCGGGTAAATACGATGTTCTTGTTGGTGGACTTTCGCCGCTAAAGTCTCAGCATCATCGTTTTCATTTACGGCGACAGTCGCTTGCAAAATAACGGGGCCATCATCCAGTGTTGCGGTAACAAAATGTACGCTACATCCATGTTCTTTATCACCGGCATCAAGTACACGCTGATGTGTATTAAGGCCTTTGTACTTTGGCAACAAGGAGGGGTGAATGTTCATTATTTTATGTGAATAATGTTCGACAAACTCATCGCTGAGAATACGCATAAAACCGGCAAGAATCACTAAATCGGGTTCGTATTGATCAATTAAGTGCTGCAAAGCGGTATCATATTGTTTGCGATTATCATAATCGTGGTGTGACAAAACATGTTGTGGGATCTTGGCTTTTTTAGCGCGTTCTAAACCATACGCATCTGCTTTGTTACTGATAACAGCAACAATTTCGGCGGGCAGGTGGTTACTGTTGATGTCATCGATAATGGCTTGTAAATTACTGCCATTACCGGATATTAAAACAACCAGGCGAAGTGGAGAAACGGCGGTTGAACTCATTATTGAATACGAACGGCTTCGTCGTTTTGCTTTTCTTCAATATAGCCAATACGCATGGCATCGATTTGATTCGCTTTTAAAAGTTCAAGTGCTTTATCGGCAACACTTTCATCCAAAATAAGTACCATGCCCAGGCCATTATTAAAGGTACGATACATTTCTGTGTCTTCAATATTGCCTTTTTCCTGTAACCAGTCAAAAACAGCCGGACGTTTCCAGCTTGCTTTATCGATAACCGCACAAGCGTTATCTGGCATCACGCGAGGAATATTTTCTAATAAACCACCACCGGTGATATGAGACATCGCGTGTACTTCTATTTCGGCCAATAAAGCCAAAAGAGGTTTAATATAAATAGTCGTGGGTTCGAGCAGGCGTTCACCCAGGGTGGCGCCATCAAAACTTGCGCTTAAATCTGCTTTTGATACTTCGATAACTTTACGAATAAGAGAATAGCCATTTGAGTGAGGGCCGCTTGAAGGTAAACCCAATAGCACGTCACCGGTTTTCACTTTTGTACCATCAATGATTTTGCTTTTTTCAACGACACCGACACAAAAACCGGCTAAATCGTAATCTTCTGCCTGGTACATACCGGGCATTTCTGCTGTTTCACCGCCAATTAATGCGGCATTAGACTGTTTGCAGCCTTCAGCAATTCCGGCAACAACATCGGTTGCGGCGTCAACATTCAGCTTACCTGTGGCATAATAATCGAGGAAAAACAGGGGTTCGGCACCTTGTACAATGAGATCGTTCACACACATGGCAACCAAATCAATACCGATGGTGTCATGTTTATTGAGATCCATGGCCAGCTTGAGTTTTGTGCCGACGCCATCTGTGCCCGACACGAGAACAGGCTGCTTATAGCGATCAAGTGGCAGCTCGAATAGTGCACCAAAGCCGCCCAAACCGGCCATAACACCGGGGCGTTTAGTGGCTGCGGCAAGGGGTTTGATATTTTCAATCAAGTCATTGCCGGCATCGATATCAACCCCCGCATCACGGTAGTTGAGAGATTGATTGTTTGATGAATCATTTGTCGCCATATTGTAGATACCCTGTGGGAGTATAATCCCTGAATTAAAGGCAAGATTGCCAATACTTACGTATAATGGGCCGGTAGTTTAACAATTCAGGCAAAGGCATGGAATGAAAATAAGAATAAAGGGCATAAAGAATGCCATATTTTTAGCAATTATTTTACCAATCACAGTAATTTTTCCCTTTGGTGGCGTGAATGCTGATATTGTCGAGCATTTGTATGAAGCGGAAATGCCCGTTGAAGGGCAGAGTCGGGAAGAGCGCGCCTATATTGTACGCGAAGCCCTTAAAGAAGTGCTGGTAAGAATTTCTGGCCGAAATGAAGCAAGCGAATTAGCAATGGATACGGCACTGGTACCTCGCCCCACGCGTTTTGTTCAACAATTTCGTTACCGCAATTTTTCACAGGATGAAGCCATTCCGGTATCACCTGATGGTGCTAAGCCTTATACGCAAAAACTTTGGTTGCTCTTCACTAAAAAAACGGTTGCAAAATTATTACGTGAACAAGGCTTTCCTGTTTGGGGAAAGACTCGTCCTGCTACATTAGTTTGGTTAGCCATTGATGATCAAAAACAACGTTTATTAGTGGGGAACAGTACCGAACACCCTGGCCGTACTTATATTGAAGAAGAAGCTAAAAAGCGGGGCTTGCCATTACGTTTGCCTTTGTTGGATTTAGCCGATCAGCTAAAGCTACAAGTCACCGATGTTTGGGGGAATTTTGCAGATACCCTTTTAGATGCCTCCCTGCGTTATCAGGCAGAATCAATATTAGTTGGGCGTGTTTACTTGAGTTTTAGTAACACATGGCATACACGATGGACATTATATTCGGATGGCCAACGCCAGGATTGGGAAATAAGTAACCGTGAAAATTTGCGTAAAGCGATCAATGCTGGCTTGTCTGTGACGGGAGAAGCTCTGTCGCTTAAGTTCACGCAAGTAAACGATGTTGAATCAAGCGATATAGTCGTGATTAAAATTAATAATGTCGCAAGCTTAAATGCATATAATAAAGTGACAAAATATCTAAGAAGCTTGAATGTTGTATCTGAATTGCAAACACCCCAGGTTAACCAGGATAGTATATATGTCAAAATTAAAAGTAATCGCGGTCAGGAAGGGGTTGCTCAGGCAATTTCACTTGGACATATGCTGGTTGCGGATATTACACCGCCGGTTGAACAGGGTGGGTTAAAAGAAAATGAATCAGGTGATAAAAAGTCAAACCCTTTAGTCGTAGATTTGGTTTATCAATTAGTACAATAAGAAAAAGTCGTGGTTTGTATGAGTTACTTTAAATGGAAACGGAGTTAACGCATTATGATGGGATCAAACAAAGGTTTTTGGTTAGCATTATTTGTCATTTTTTCAGTTTTAATTTATTTTTTGGCTCCAATACTTATGCCCTTTGTTTCGGCGGCAATCCTGGCATATATAGCCGATCCTTTAGTAGATCAATTAGAAAAAAAGATATCGCGTTCATTTGCGGTCAGTATTGTATTTCTTACTTTATCTTTGCTTGCAGTATTACTGCTGTTTATTTTATTGCCTCTACTCGAAAAACAATTTGTTATTTTAGCCGAAAAATTACCTGTTTATATTGAGCGCACTCAACAATATCTTTCACCCATTTTAAAAGAAAAATTTGGTATAGATGGTGTGTTGTTTGATCCAAATATGCTGAAACAATCATTAACGACATATATAAAAACAGCCGGTGGTCTTGCTGCAAATATTGTTGGTGCTATATCGCGTTCGGGATTCATTCTTGTAGGCTGGGTTGCAAGTTTTTTATTGATGCTGGTCGTGACTTTTTATTTATTACGCGACTGGGATTCTTTGGTAGCAAAGGTTCATGCATTGATCCCACGTAAAAATGAAAGAACGATAGTGATGATTACAAAAGAATCAGATGAAGTACTGGGTGCATTTTTGCGTGGTCAAATGTTGGTAATGTTTGTATTAGCAATAATTTACAGCATAGGCTTAATGTTAATTGGTCTTGATACTGCTTTATTGATCGGTATGTTGTCAGGAATGGTCAGCTTTGTTCCTTACCTAGGCTTTATTATTGGCATTGTAGTGGCGAGCATAGCTGCACTCATGCAGTTTCAAGAGTTATTACCTTTGGTTTATGTTGCGCTGGTTTTCTTAACAGGACAAATGTTAGAAGGGATGTTGTTAACACCCTGGCTAGTCGGGGATAAAATTGGCTTACATCCGGTAGCTGTTATTTTTTCTGTACTGGCAGGCGGGCAGTTATTTGGTTTTGTCGGTGTTTTACTTGCTTTGCCTATAGCGGCAATTATTGCTGTAGTATTACGACATGTCTATGAACGCTATACCAATAGCGAACTTTATAATGAGAGTTAATACTATGGAGCAACAGCTACCATTAGAACTTCATTTACGTGATGATGCGACATTTGATAATTATTTTACGGCAAGTAATGAGCAGGTTGTTCACAGTTTGTTAGCGCAACAGGAGCCCTGTGTTTTTTTATTTGGTGAGAATGGTTGTGGAAAAAGCCATTTATTGCAGGCAGCTTGTCATCAGGCAGGTAAAGATAATTTACCCGTTGTTTATTTACCTCTTTCGGATGAAGGTTTAATGCCCGCGATGTTGGAGGGTCTGGAAAATATGTCATTACTTGCTCTCGATGACATTGACTCTATTATGGGTAATCAAGAATGGGAGCTTGCGCTTTTTAATTTGTACAATAGTGCGAGAGAAAAGGGCGTAAAAATGCTTTTTTCTGCAAAGGAACCTTTGGCATCACTACCGATAAAACTTGCCGATCTCAAATCACGATTATCCTGGGGGCCCATTTTTCAATTAAATGTTTTGTCCGACGAAGAAAAAATACAAGCTTTACAACAACGGGCAAAGAATAGGGGCTTAAAATTAGAAGATGGCGTTGTTAACTATCTTTTAAAACACAGTCCGCGTGATATGAATAGTCTTTTTGCTTTGTTTGAAAAACTTGATAAGGCTTCCATGGTTGAAAAAAGAAGGCTTACTATCCCGTTTGTTAAAGAATATCTTTAATACGTTTTTTGCTAAATATCAATCGTCAAACCAAAGCTTGTGTACTTTTCTTTACGTTGAAAAAATTCACCTAATTGTGAGCGGCCTTCATAAAGCTCAATGCCAAAACGATATTTTTTTTCATTCGCACCGGAAACAAGTCCAAAATGTAATGAAGTATTGATGTCCCAATCGTTTTCTTCATAGCTGGAAAAATCAGCCCCCATATACCAACCTAGTTTTGACATCCAGTACTTTTTATTTTCATATTGAAACCCGGCTTCATAGCGCCATTTTTTTTGTAGTGCTTTATTACGTAAGTCATAGGCTTTTCCAATATCGATATAACTTTGCCAATGAGCTGGCATAAACCACATTAAACCGTAACGCATTTCCTCCCGGGTATAGTTAATACGTTTAAGCCCTGTTCGTTCAATTAATTCATCACCAATATGACTTGAGATGTGATGTATTCCAAGTCTATGAGCAAATGTTTTGTTATTTCGTATTTCGAGCGATAGAGCCATAATGCCATCCCAGCCCACATTGTCGTCGGTTGATGCTGGATCGAACTGCCCCTGAAAACCAGCTCCGAGGCTTATTTGCCAGCCGCGATTTATTTTTTCATCTTGATTACGATATAAGCCTAATTGTCCCCCCACTTTTAAGTTATAACGACGTTCACTGCTGTTGGCAATTTCTGTTTTAGCAAAATGCATATTTTGCAGACTAAAAGTGGGGCGTAAAGGGTTTGCTATATAGAGAGGATAGAGTCGTGTTTGAGGAAAAAGTAGAGCTCTATCGTTATTTTTAGCTGTGGTTTCCAACTCCGTTGCTGCTGCGGGTTGTTTCCAGAATAAACTCATCAACAACATGCTTATCAACATACTTGTATGAACAAATGTTCTTTTTTTTCTGTTATAAAACATAGCTAAAAATAAAAACAGACTTATTGTTAAAAAGAGGGAGTAAACTTTTAATCGTCATTCCCTGTGTCCGTTATTGTTTCGTTTTTTTTAATGCGCGCCCTTGTAGCCGGGCATAATAAATCGCACCAATATAAAGCTGTATGCTTAGGTATATTTCGATAATTGCATATACGCGTTCGTTCGCATTTGCCCATGCTTCAACGGTGCCATGCATAAAATAAAGCAGAATGACGAAGCTTGTCCAGGCATAGGTGTATGGGTTTTCTTTGAGCAGTCCTCGTAATGGAAATAAAAGTGGAGCGATAATAAAGGCTGTGATCAGCCACGGCTGTTGAGCTGCAGGAAACATGAATCCATGCCAAACAATAAGCAGTAACAACAGTGCAAAGTAAGCACTCAATGTCAGATACAGAGATATTCTCGGAGTCATAAATTTTGGCGAAAAATTGAGAAGCATGTTCGTTAGTCCACTCTAATTAAGTTTGCATTAACATTAGCGAGTGCCGCTGAGGCTAAACGTTTACCGAGTGCCTGACACAAGGTTTTTTCATCATCGCTTAAAGGTAAGTCACCATTAACACCTGAAGTATGACTGGCTCCGTAAGGGGTGCCGCCTGTGCGTGTTTTTAATAATGTTGTTTCCGTGTAGGGAAGACCAATTAACTGCATACCATGGTGCAGTAACGGCAACATCATTGATAGCAGGGTGCTTTCTTGCCCTCCATGCAGGCTTGAGGTTGAAGTGAAAACGGCTGCAGGTTTGTTGACCATGTCACCTGATAACCACAGTGGGCTGGTGCTATCAAAAAAATATTTTAATTCAGCTGCCATGTTACCAAAACGTGTCGGGCTGCCCACTGCCATGGCAATACACTGTTGCATATCATCCAGGCTAACATAGGGTGCGCCAGATTCAGGGATATCACTTTCAGTGGCTTCTGTTACATTGGAGACGTTTGCAACGGTTCGTAAGCGTGCATTACAGCCTGCACTTTCAATGCCTGTCGCAATTTGTTGCGCCATGTTTGCAGTTGCACCATGACGGCTATAGTAAAGTACCAGAATATCATTCATTAGCTTAAAATTTTCTTTACGTTTTCAATGGGGCGGCCAATTGCAGCGCCTTTGTTGGTTATTACAATTGGACGTTCGATTAATATTGGATTTTCGATCATCGCTTTAATTAACTCTTCGCGGGATAAATTTTCATCGGCAAGATTTAATGCTTTATACTCATCCTGACCTTTACGCATAAGATCGCGTGGCTCCATATTCAGTCCTTGAAGGATTTTTTCGAGCTCCGCTTCATTGGGTGGGGTCTTTAAGTATTCAATGACTTCAGTTTCAACGCCTGTTTCGCGAAGCAATTCGAGAGTTTGCCGGGATTTTGAGCAGCGAGGGTTGTGGTAAATTTTTGTTGTCATAGTTTTCTTCCCAGTCTAATTTATTGTAATTTGTTTTAATATAAATTGCTTCAAATGTCGCTTTCTTGCTAGTATTTCATAAAGTTTTATTTGTTCTTTTTTTTAACTAGCTTAGCGATATCTTACCTGATTTTATGATACTTACCTGCTTACATAACCGGCTTTTTTATTTTATAAAAATAGTGCTGTTTGGATTCTTCCTTACCGCCTGTACAGTTTCGGCCCCCGTGCAAGAAATGAGTAATGCACGACAGTCAATTGGTGCAGCCAAAGCTGTAGGAGCAGGGAATTTGGCTGCGAGTTTACTGTCAGAGGCGCAGCAGCGCCTGCGTTCTGCCACTCGAGAACTCGATGCCGGAGAATATGAGCGGGCAAGGTTGTTGGCACTAGAATCAATACAATTGGCGCTGAAAGCTCGACAAATTGCGGTCAGTAAATCAAAATAGGGATACTGATAGAGTAAAAAAATTGTATTTTAATCACAAACTTGCGAGTAGTTTCTTGACCTAGCCTGAGGCCTTTGCTATTTTTCATGCAGGTAAGACACATATCCTTAGCGGGTTTTAAGGAATTATAACTTTCTGGAGTTTATCAATAATGAAACTAAATAAAATGCTCAAATTAACTGGTTTAGTAGGGGCATTCACCCTTGCAGTCGGTTGTGCGGGTCCAGCTGAACAAAAAGCGGACGAACCTGTTGCAAAAGCAGCGCCCACTGAAGTGGAAGTAGGAGCGGCACCTGCCGTTGAGTCTCAGCCAGCAACAAGCATGAGTTCTTACGAGGTTAATGCTGGTGACCATCTTTGGGGAATCTCTGGAAAATCAAGCGTTTATGGTAACCCATACAAATGGCCTTTAATTTATAAGGCAAATAGCGATAAAATCCAAGATGCAGATTTAATCCATCCGGGACAAATTTTGGACATTGAAACTAACCCGAGTGATGCGGACAGCTCTGCTGCAATTAGTCATGCAAAATCACGCGGTAGCTGGTCAATTGGTGTTACAGAAGCTTCAGATAAAGCTTATTTAGCACAATAATAATTATAAGTATAAGTTGTATTTTATGGGCTCCTCTTAGAGGGGCCCTTTTTATTTCTGATGATATTACGTCTAAATTACTATGGCGTATAAAAAATAAGGGAAATAGATGCCGCTTAGCGAAGACATTAAGATAATATTTAAACAGTGTCTTGATGATAATTGTCCACAGATTGCTGCTTCATTGGCCTACGCCAGCTTGCTGGGAATTATCCCCCTGGTTGTGGTTATCTACAAAATATATACTGCTACTTTTATTGATCCCGCATTACAGTTACAGGCTCAAACTTTTATCTACCAAATTCTGACTCCTGAAACGGCAGAACAGGTACGGCAATACTTATTTGATAGTGCAGCTAAAGCACGCAGTATTAATTTTATTGGTTTTTTGATGTTATTGGGTTCTGTTGTTATTTTGATGCATACCATTGATACAGCATTAAACAGTATTTGGAAAATTCATTCGCCACGGAATTTTGTTCGTCGGTTGTTTGTATATCTGGCCTTACTCATATTTGGACCTTTAGCGATAACTCTAAGCCTATTTATTAGCACCTATATTGCATCGTTGCCTTTGATTACGGAAGTCTTAGGCAAAATACCAAGTGCTTATTTTTTAAACTGGTTACCGTTTGTTATTTTTCTGGTTGCATTTACCGGGCTGTATAAATGGGTTCCCGATTGTGAAGTGAAATGGCTACATGCTTTTTCTGGTGCTGCTTTTGCGGCGTTTTTTCATGAAATTGCAAAGTATATTTTTACTTTATATGTTAATCATTTTCAGGTGCATGAATTATTATACGGCACTTTAGCTGCTATTCCTTTATTACTGATTTGGGTTTATCTCACCTGGTTAATCGTTTTAATTGGTGCGGAAATAAGCTATTTCATGAAGCATTCATTCCAGGTTTGATTTTTTTAACCATTTTTGCAGCACAGCTTCTTCTTGCTCGAGTTCAAAATTATTTAATAACCCTCTGCGCATCGCGACAGAAATAGCTCTTGCTCTGATGTTAAGCGTTTCACCAGGGTGGTTTTCATGCGATACCCCAAGTTTGTTATATAACGACTTAAGCCTGTTTTGTGCACCACGGCGGGAAAGGTAACGACGCTGTGCAATCATATTATCTGTCAGACCCAGCGCGATATCGATCAGTACTTCATATTCAATATCACTCACTGCGCTATCTGAAGTGTGTGTTCGAGATTGTACAGGGCGTAATTTTTTGTCTATCCAACATTGATCTTCTTCAAAAACAGCATGGCAGGCAGCATTAAGAACATTCGATGGATTGTCTTTTAGAATGTACGCATAAACAGTCTCTTCGGGAATAATAGCCGCTAAAGAACGTATATAGGTTTCATCGCCATAGTGTGACCAAAATACGATCCGGGCGGACGGTGTTTGTTGCCAAATTTTTTTGGCCAGTTCAATTCCGTTTAATCCTGGCATTTGTAAGTCAGTAATTATACAGGGTGTTTTTGATTGTAAGGCGAGTTCCAGGGCATGCTTAGAATCTGCCGATAAGGTTAGAGAATAGTCGCTTAAATTGTTTGCAAGAAATTCGCGATCTCTGGGGTTATCTTCTGCAATAATGATTTTATATTGATTTGGCATGGGGCGAAGCGCTGGTATCAAGAGCAGGTATTTTATTTGAGTTTATTAATTGTAGGGGAAGCGTAATGAGTACTTGTGTTCCAGAACTAAAACGAGATGTGCCCCATTGTACCTGCGCTTTGATGGAATAGGCGCGCTGTTTGATGTTGAAAATTCCATGGCTGTTTTTTTCGGCATCATCTTTCGTATGCATACCTATACCATTATCATCAATACTAAGGACAATTTGATCGTTTGCTATGCGTAAATCAACTTCATAGCGACTGCAATGTGCATGACGTATGATATTCTGAATTGCTTCTAATATTATTCTAAACAGGCTTAGCTTCTGGAAAGAAGATAATTGTTTCTCAGCTTGTTTCTCGACATTGATATAATAATCGGGGTGAGCTGAGGTAGATAATTTACGTTCTAAATAACTTCGTAATGCAGCTTCAAGTCCGAACATGTTTAATGTTTGGGGATATAAATCATCAATTATACCGCGTAAAGTAAAGGAAAACTCATCGAGTGTCGTATTGATCTCTTTAAAGTCACTATCAGATAATGGCATCATTTCTGCGTTGCTGAATTTTAGATTGAGGTCTCGTTTGAATATATTTAAATCAGAAAGAAATTGATCATGAATATCCATTGCAATACGACTGCGTTCATCTTCAACACCCTGTAGTAATTTTTCTGCTGCAATAGTGCTGAGCATGCGGTTAGACATAATTGAAAGACAAAGAGCTATATCTTCAAGGTCATCAAAATTTTTATCAGGGTTGTTATCTTTTTCCGTTAAGGCACACACAAAATTTGCATTTTTTGCAAGTTGTTTTATTTTTGCAGTCGTTGTCCTGCTTATCCATAAAGATAAAATAATGCCAAGTAAAACACATAATACTAAAACACTAACCGATATTTGTGCCAATGTTGAGGTTTTATCTTTTACATATTCATTCGAATCGATATAAATAGCGCGCTTTTGAGCTTGTAAACTATAATAAAGTTGTTCGAGTTTTGGAATAAGTGCAGTGAGTGTTGTCGCTATGAGCGAGAGATCCAGGGGCTCTTTAAATTTTACTTTTTTGTTAAGATTCCGGAGTTCTTTAAGTGTATTAACCTGAACTTTATTACGTAATACAGGATTTGTAAGGCTTTCATTGAGGACACGCGATAATTCAATATAATTAAAAATGAGCTCTTCATTTTCTGATGATTGTGTATATTGTAATTGTTCGGTGATTTTTTGCAGTTGCTCGCTTGATGTAAGTGCTATTCGAATTTGATCTGTGGTATGCGCCCAGTTTCTTACGCTATCATTTTGTTGCCCAATGATATTTAGATAATAAAGCATTAAAATAATTACAAATATAACCGGAATTATTATAACGGCAGGGGCGAGCACGAGTTTGTATTTAAGGGGTAAGTTGCGCATATTTATTTCATTGAACTATTCTTTCTAATTAAGTATAACTAACAAAATAGCGAAATATACTGTGCATTCGCACAGTCTGAAAATTGATAGTCGGCGAAGGTGCTTATGCACAGTATCATATCTCTTTTTTCTAGTATATCCTTAAGCCTACACTGATAATTAATATTGCAGCCATATAAAATGATAAATAAAACTCAATTAACCACTCTTTTTCTTATTTTTGCATGCTTTTTTTCCGTAACATGGGCAAGTCATGTCAAAGACCCCTATAAATATTTTTTCAATGAAACATGGGGAGATTTACCTGAAGAATTAGCCAAGGCAAAAGAAGAAGGGAAAAAAGGCCTTTTTATTTTCTTTGAGATGGACGAGTGTCCTTTTTGTCATTATATGAAAAATAATGTTTTAAACCAGCCTGATGTTCAGAGCTTTTATCGAAAAAATTTTTTGAATTTTGTCATTGATATTGAAAGTGATGTTGAAATAGTTAATCTAAAAGGTAAAACAGTTAAGCAAAAAGATTTTGCTAAAAAAAATCGTGTAAGAGCAACACCGGTACTGGCCTACTACAATTTAGATGGGAAAATGATCTATCGCCACACGGGTAAAACATCAGGTGTCGAAGAGTTTATGTGGCTAGGTGAGTATATTAGCAACGAAGTTTATAAGAAAAAAATTCGTTTCAGTCATTTTAAAAGACAAAAGCGAGCAGAAAAGAATAAGTAATAATGAAATTAATCAGGTCTTCTTTTGTTTTAACAATACTGTTACTGCCTTCTGTATCTATTGCTGCAGAAGTGGCCAAAACAGTACCGGTCGAGTTACCCGAACCTTTAACGTTGGATTTAGCCTTAAGCTTAATAGATCAACAGCACCCGGATTTACGTTATGCCAATGCAGATTTGCAATATGCAAATTCTATCCTGCAAGAAAAATCATCAACTAATAGTTTGAGCGTTAACCTCAGGGCTGAATCAAAGTGGATGGGTCCTTCAGCTATTGCAATGAATCAGTCAACCGAAGAACAACGTCTGGTATTAGATGTTAACAAAACCTTGTATGATTTTGGTCGCCTGTCAGCTCAGGTTGATGAGGCTTCACAGCAAATATTGAGTCAAAATTTACTATATATTAACGCACGTCAGCGCCAGTATATTAACGTTATACAACGTTATTTTAACGTTGTTCTTGCTGATTTACAGTTTTATCGCTACAACGAAGAAATGGCTGTTGCCTATATTGAGTTTGATCGAACACAAATAAGAGAAAAACTGGGGCAGAGGACGGAATTGCAAGTCGCAGAAAAAAATGCAGCCTATCAACGTATTCGCCGCCTGCGCACACAAAGTCAAAATCAGCAAAGAGTAACACGCTCCTTATTGGCTCAGGCTCTGAATAAACCAGGTAGTTTGCCCACAACGGTATCAAGACCAGAATTAAATATCATTTCCCGTAAACTTCCTGATA